>ERZ791829.108-NODE-108-length-97573-cov-63.038301_pt1 | contig 97573 bp, 76 predicted proteins | sample MGYA00510296_ERZ791829 | MGnify/ENA primary metagenome ERZ791829 (study PRJEB30046, sample SAMN00791973) | human gut metagenome | study: EMG produced TPA metagenomics assembly of the A metagenome-wide association study of gut microbiota in type 2...
CTTTCTTTTTCATAATTGTTGACTTTAGGGTGTCAACCTTATTTAAAAAAAGACAAACTTCCATTCCACTAACTATTACAAGCAGAATGGGACAGGAGACGACTATATCGGTTTCTTCCGCCTTACGCAGAATGGCAGAAGCGGCGCAAACAAAGCTTACTTGAGTATTCCGGCAAATACTGTTGTAGACGATGGGGTAGGAGTGAAGTTCGGGTATATTGACTTTAACGGACAGTTCCTCGGAAATGAGACGGACGACTCGAAAAATCCGTCGCTTGTCAAGATGGCTATTGTCTTCGATGACGAAGATGATGGCGGAAGCACTACTACTGTAACGGAAGTCAAGCCGAATAGTACAGACGCCGACGCATCGTTCTATACCCTTCAGGGAGTAAAGGTGTCACGTCCTGTCAAAGGAGTGTATATCCATAATGGAAAGAAATTCATCAAATAAAAACTAAGGATAAATGAAAAACTATATAAAACCTGAAGTCAAGGTGTATAAAGTTAGAATCGAGTCTCTTCTTAGTGGAAGCGGTTCTAAAGCTGGAGGACAGATAGACTGTGGGTGGGCCCCAAAACGTGACTATTCACTCTTTGATGAGGAAAATGGTGATGGAAATGGTGACGGACATACTGGTAGCGGCGGTCTTTGGGATGACGAAAACTTTGAAGATTGAATGAAATATTCTGAATAAATGTAGTTTTAGTTGCGTTAAGCAATCCGGTTAGTAGTGAGACAATCTGTAAGTAGCTTTAGTGGATATTATCCCTAAAAGCTCTTGCAGATTGTCTCTTTTTCGTTATAAAAAAGTGTGTATTTGGTTGATTATTCGTTAGAAGAAGTCTTGCAATGCCTTTGGCTTGTTATCAAAGAAACAATATGCTCCCAAGGCAGAAATAAGGTTCATGATAAAGTTGCTTACAGATCTATGGCGTGAGTGTACAATCTGTGTACTATCGTATCTATGGAGAGAAGGATGGAACAACAAAAGAATATCATCATGATATTGCTTTTGATGAGCTTGGCGATGTACTTGACTCAATGATAGGCATAATTTGTCTACGGCTCCGCCGCCATAGCGTGTTCCTCTTCGGGCAGCGCATAGCGCTTGACGCTATGGGCTTTTAGGAAAATGCTGTTGAGCGTGAACGCCAATGACTCGAGTGTTTTCTCTCTGACAGCAGGCTTCAGCTGACACTCCCACACCGTGATGCAATGCCAGCCCATCTGGGCGAGTTTGCGCTGCTCCTCTATATCGCGTGCATGGTTGCGCTCTATCTTCGCTTGCCAGAACTCGGCGTTCGACTTCGGTAGCACATGGTATTTGCAGTTCTCATGCCCGTGCCAGAAGCATCCGTTCACGAATATCACCGACCGGTACTTGCGCAGCACGAGGTCCGGTCTGCCGGGCAGACGTGGGTGGTTGAGCCGATAGCGGAACCCTCGGCTGAACAGGAACTTCCTCACCGTAATCTCTGGCTTGGTGCCCTTTCCTCGTATCGATGCCATGCAACGGTGGCGTTGCTCTTTTGTCAGTTTGTCCATTGTCAGTTTATCTGCCGCCCCATCTCATTCCGCATTCCATGCAGACATGCGTGCCGTCAGAGTAGATAGCTTTGTTTATATCTGACAAAGATAATGATTTGTTTTTTTAGTAATGCAATAAAAATTATTTATAAACGTTATGATATATAAATAATGTGTAATAGTTAATAATCCTGACTACTGGAAGTAAAAACAACTAAAAACAAACAAATAGTATGAACACAGACAACCTGGGCATATACGATGCCCGCCAACTGGGCAAGCCCAAGTTTGCAATTCTCGGCATCCAGCATCTGTTTGCCATGTTCGGAGCCACCATTCTCGTTCCGCTCATCACAGGGCTTGATGTTAGTGCCACGTTGCTCTTCGCTGGTATCGGCACGCTTATCTTCCATCTTGTTTCCAAACTGCAAGTGCCCGCATTCCTTGGTTCCAGCTTCGCATTCCTTGGAGGCTACGCATCCGTAAAGCAGTTGTGTGTGGCGCAGGGCTTAACCGACGAGGTTGCGCTCAACTACGCCTGCATTGGCGTTGCTGCTGCGTCGTTGCTCTATTTCATGATGGCATTCCTGCTGAAGATGTTCGGCACGGAGAAGGTGATGCGCTTTTTCCCGCCGGTAGTTACCGGTCCGATGGTCATCGCTATCGGTCTTACGCTCTCCGGCTCGGCAATCGGCAACTGCCAGCAGAACTGGCTGCTTGCCGTTACAGCCATTGCTATCGTCATCGGCACGTCTATTTGGGGCAAGGGCATCATCAAGATTGTGCCTATCCTGCTCGGTGTCGTGGGTTCGTATGCTTTGGCTGCTGCGTTGGGTGAGGTCGACTTCTCGAAACTTGATGAGGCTGCGTGGATTGGTCTGCCCATAGATATGGATCGCACGGCTATCTCTGTAATGAAAGACCCCAACTTCGACCTTGTCGTGACATCGATAATCGCCATTTTCCCTATCGCCTTCGCCACAATCATGGAGCATATCGGTGATATGTGTGCCATCCAGAGCACCGTGGGCAAGAACTTCATCAAGGAGCCGGGCTTGCATCGCACACTCTGCGGCGACGGACTTGCTACGTTTCTCGCCTCTGTGTTCGGCGCTCCTGCCAACACTACATACGGCGAGAACACCGGTGTGCTCAACCTCACCAAGGTGTTCGATCCGGCTGTCATCCGCCTTGCAGCCTGCTTCGCCATCGTGCTCAGCTTCTGCCCTAAGTTTGCCTGCCTCATCGGTCTGATGCCAGCCGCTACAATCGGCGGTGTGAGCCTCATTCTCTATGGTATGATTTCGGCTGTAGGTGTGCGCAACCTCGTCGAGACATCGGTCGACTTCTCGTCGTCGCGCAACGTGTTCGTAGCTGCGCTCATCATGGTTGTGTCTATCGGCGTGCAGTATGGCACGGATGGTGGCGTTAAGATCGGTTCGGTAGCCTTCTCCGGTCTGGCTCTCGCTGCTCTCGTCGGCATCTTCCTCAACGCTATCCTTCCCGATCAGCTCGGCATGAAGGTGAAGAGCTTCAACGGTAAGGAGAAGAAATATAGAAAGTAATCGGTTTGTATGAACATTGAGCAAGTGAGAGATTTTACGTTGTCGCTGCATGGCGTGACTGAAGACCAGCCGTTCGGCGACGACAACATCACTTTCCGTGTTGAGGGCAAGATATTCCTGTGTCTTTGGCTCGGTGACGGCAAGTGCGACGTGTGCGGCAGCACGTCGCGCTTCGCCTGCAAGCTGCGGCCCGACCGCAACGAAGAACTGCGCGACCGCTACGGCGCCGTCACTCCTGCCTTCCATTGGAACAAGAAACACTGGAGCGACGTGTATTACGAACTGCTCGACACCGACCTCGTCACAGCGTTGATAACCGAGTCGTACCGGCTTATCGTCAGCAAACTGCCGAAGGCGGTGAGAGTGAAGTACGAGTAGATGATATTACGTACTATATAATAGTTCGTATTTTTATCTCCCATCTGCCAGTTTCCCGGCTTTTACAGCCGTAACTTCTTGATACACAACAATAGGATAGGCTGGTAGATTCGCCGCAAACGGGGCGAATCTACCAGCCTATCTCCCAGCCGAAGCCGCTTATCTTCCAGCCGAACAATAGTTATGCCGAGTAGTTTATAAAAAACTCTACAGCTTCAAGCAAAGAGTCCAAATCGTTTTTCACGACATCAAGCACCATTTCACCGTCAATATCGAAATAGCCGTGAGCGATATGGTTGCGGATGCCAATAACATCTTTCCACGGAATTTCAGGGCGTTCAATCAGCAATTTGCCCTCTGTAGCTTTGTCAACCTGTTTTATGCCCTCTCCGATAGCCTCAATCAGCATACAACTGGCAGCAAGATTCTTCATGCCGTCAGGTGAACAATAATAATCGTCAGAACAATGGATGCCTTTATTCCAGTCTTTCAGCTGAAATATAGCCTCTCGTATTTGTATTAACAAACCGCGCGTTCTACTGGATAACGTAAATTCCATCTTTGTTTATTTCTTCGAGTAAATACGGATTTATATGCTTGTGCATTCTGACTACGTCTACAGAGCATTGCAGCAGATTCTCCAGAAAACGCTTCAGTCGAACAACCAAGAAGGCTTTGGGTTCCATGTCTACACACACGTCCACATCGCTACCTTCCTTGTGCTCATTTCGAGATACAGAACCGAAGATGCGCAACGATCTTATGCCGAACATTGTTTTCAGTTCTTCGGCATGCGAACCGATTAACGATATGTACTCTTGAGTTGTTTTCATATTTAAACGTTTAGATGTTACAAAAATAGGTATTTTCTGCGAAATGGCAAAGGAAACTGAAAAAATCCGATGGCTAAGACATATATAAAGTTGTTTAATTCTTGAGCCTGTTCGCTCTTCTTCTCAAAAAATACCTACCTTTGCAACCATGATTACAAAACAACCGATAATACTTCTCAACTTTACGGGTGTGTATGACTACGAGGTGTTTGCTTCGAGCCCGTGCATCACGCACGTAGACTGCCACGACATCAGCGGCGTTGACTGCTATTGCGACGAGGAGGCGAGGGCGGAGCTGCGCCGCCGATTGGCACCTTACCCTGCCAAGGCACTGCACTTCATCGATTCTGGCGACTTCCATTATCTCACGGAGTATTGGGTGTCGCGTCTCTGCGAGCCGTTCTCGTTGATAGTGTTCGACCACCATCCTGATATGCAGCAGCCGCAGTGGGAGGGTGTCGTGTCTTGCGGCGGATGGGTGTCGGACGTGCTTCGTAACAACCCGTTCGTGTGCAATATCATCGTTGTCGGTGCGTCCGACGAACTGATAGCGCAGATTCCCGACGCGCTTAGGGAGAAGGTCGTGTTCTACAGTCAGGCGGAGATCGACCACCATCGTGCGTGGCCTTCCAAGGCTGGCAGTCTGATTCACGAGCCGGTGTATATCTCCATCGACAAGGACGTGCTCAGAAAGCAGGATGCCGTTACCGACTGGAGCAACGGCGATATGACTCTCTTGCAGTTGCAGGCGGTGCTACGCATCATCTATGCTCACGAGCGAGTAATCGGTGTAGACATCACGGGCGAGTGCTTTGCTTCTCTCGACTATCTCTCCGAACTGAAGAGCACTGCTGTAGACAACCGCGCCAACGAGGAGCTGATGCGGATGATTTGCCAGCACGACTGCGGATAGAAAAACGCTGCGTTTGCGGGGCGGAAAGTGATACCGGTATCAATAAAAACACTATAATTCAGAGTTTTCTCGTTATGCATAGATCCAAGAACTCTTTCCTTGAGTGGCTTGTCTACTCGCTTATCTTCTTCTTCCTGTACGATATCATCTGGATATTGGTAGACCTGCCCGACTTCCTACAGTCGGTAAACGGACTGTATCCTGAGTTGCTTGTCGACTTTGCACTCTGCGGTTTGTTCTCGCTTTCGAGTTTGTATCTCAACCGATGGCTGTTCAGACAGCGGCGCTTTTGGCGCGAAGGGCAGACCCACCGTGTGTTCGTGCAGAACGGACTGGTGGTGTTGGGCTTCAATCTGCTTATTGCTGGTGGCTGCGAACTGCTGCTGAGCCTTGTAGCACCTAAGCTTATGATGCAGGATATATGGGGTACGTCTTTTCTATTCGGACTGATAGCGAGTCTTGTAGCACTCATCCACCTTTCGATGCACTTTTCCAACATGATTGTTCTGAAAGGCAAGGAGAACCTCGCCTTACAGAAGCGATACTTAATGATGCAATTAGACCCACATTTCGTGTTCAACAGTCTTAGCTCGCTTGCCGGAATGATAGGGGAGGACCCGAAGATGGCTGAGAACTATGTCGTGAAACTCTCACATATCTACCGCTACATACTTCAGCATATCGACAAGGAGTATATAACCCTTGCCGACGGCATCGACTTCATCAAGTCGTACATCGGTCTTCTCAACATGCGCTACGACAACGCCATCGTCCTGCACGCTGACGATTTGCACGGCGACCGCGACGAATGCATCCTCTCACTGAGTCTGCAGCTTATTATCGAGAATGCCGTGAAGCATAACTGCCCGCAGAGCGGCACCGAGCTTCATGTGTCTCTTGGTCGTCAGGGCGACATGCTCGTCATAAAGAACAATCGCATATACGCCAACCACAACAACGACCAAAGTGTAGAGTCTTACGGCATAGGCATTAGCAACTTGAAGCAACGCTATCGACTGGAGGGCGAAGCAGAACCGGAGTTCATAGCCCATAAAGATTCATTTGAAGTGCGACTGCCAATCATAAAACGAAAACAATAGAAGAACGATGCAAAAGGTTTTGATTATAGAAGACGACCATTTCAGCGCAAGACGTCTGAAAAGGCTCATTATGGATATTGACGACACGATAGACGTGCATGGACCGCTGAAAAGTGTGGCGGAGGTCGCAGAGGAGCTTGCCGCCAACAACGACTACGACCTTATCTTCTCCGACATCCGACTTGCCGACGGTGACGTGTTCGAAGCGTTCCGCAAGGTAATGCCACAGTCGTTCGTGGTCTTCACCACGGCTTATGACGAATACGCAATGGAGGCGATAAAGAACAACGGACTCGACTATCTGATGAAGCCGATTGACGCTGATGAGCTGCGTGCCGCAATCGGCAAACTGCGGCTTAATCGCAATGCACAACAGTCTGCCGTAGTGAGTCCTCTGCGCGACGTGCTTAACGACACACGCCAATACCGCGAGCGCTTCCTAATCACGAAAGGTGACGAGCTTTGCATGCTCTGCGCCGACGACATAAGCTACATCAATATGCGCGACAACCGAATCACGGCGTTTACTGTCGACGGCACATCCTATCCGCTGCCCATGAGCATGAACGACCTGGAGCAGGCTTTAGACCCTGCCCGTTTCTTCCGTCTCAATCGACAGTATATCGCCAACATTAAGGGCATCAGGAAAATCAGCTTTTACTTCGGTTCTAAACTGATGGTGAAGCTTAAAGGCTGCGAGGATGACAATATCGTAATAAGCAAGGAAAAAGCGGCGTTGTTTAAGAAATGGTTGGAGAAATAACAAGAGGGTGTGCATTCTATGTTTCTTGCGTAGAATGCACACCCTCTTGTTATATAATGTCGTTAAAACGTTACATCGACGCCAAAAGAGATTGAATGGCGGATGCTGTTGTTGTTATAGTATATATTGCAAGATTATTGTTTTGCAGCATCTTGTACGAACTTGAATTCGTCGAAGGCGTTTCCTGCTTCCACGCAAAGCGTGAAGGAACGTGATGCGTTCGTTTCGTTGCGATTGATGATAACCTTTAGTTCGTTGTCCTCTATCTTGACGAGATACCAGCCTCCGTCAAACTCCTTGTATGAAGTGTTTTCCTTGAATTTTCCTTCTTCCTTCACGCTGGCAATCCAAAAACTTTTGTAGTTTTTGCAGGCAAACAGGCAACTTCCTCCTTCGGCTTCCACTTTCAGTTCGCCGTTTTTCAAGCCCGACGGAATCGTGCTCCACTTCATAGGGTCGGCAAGTCCTACTGGGTCAGACGATTCGCAGCTTGTCAGTGACATTACGCCTACCAGCAAGCATAACAATAGTTTCTTCATATGCTTATTTGTTTAAATTGTTTGAAAATGTTCTGGTCTGCTTAGAACGACCAACCGAAGCCTATGTACGGGAAGAAAGCAGTCTTGCTGAGTCCGTACTTGTCGCCAAAGTTGAACGACGGCGAAACGCCTACACGGAACATGAATCCGTTGGGGCGCTGATAGCGGTAGCCTATGTCGCCGAAGAAGAAATAACCGAATTGAGTTCTTGATGAAGTGTAAAAATAAGTTTTAGGAGAAGTTTCGTCTGTATTCTCCCCACCTGGATACCACCATGTATCTTCGACGTATCCTATTGTTTCCTTTACTTGATATACACCAAGACTCGCACCGAAGCCCAGCTCCAGTTTGCTGTTCTTCTTTCCGAGCAGATAGTTTAGCTCCAACGGAACACCAACGCCATTGATTTTCTGGTCGAACAAACCTGAAGTGTTGCCATAGCCATAGCCGAGACCCACGCGATAGCCTAAGCCCGAGTTTCCATTGAATCTGCTGTCGTAGTTGATGCCTGCAATAGTTTGGGCACCAAGTAATTCTACAGACAGACTGCGTGTCTTCTGTTGTGCCATTACTGCCGAAAAACAGCATAATGCAAATAGTGATAATACAATCTTTCTCATTATATATTTTATATATTTTATCATATGTTTATTGTCGGTGGATATTCTATCCTTTAGTTTGCTCATAACTACATACATATTTCCCATTATTAAAATAGTGGTATGAGTTTATTTTTCTATTCTCGTCATCACATTGTGTCAGACTCTTGTAGAACAGCTCGCCATATTTTTGATAATTGTCTGTATTATATATACTGTTGTCTATTACAAAAATAGGAAAGGTGTAGCTTGAAGGTATTGGAAAAATACCATCATATACGGATGAAATTACAACAAGGTTGATATGGTGCTTTTCGCAATAGCGTTTAATTTCTATTGGGGATATTCCATTTACACCAGAACAAAAAGGTAAATACTCATAAACTAAAACTCTTTGATGTTTCTTAATATAGTCGCTTACCTGCTTTACAGAGACTTTATAAAGATTGCCATCATTCGTGATTGAGTCAAGTGGTACTTCGCATTTCTTTACATGCAGTTTTTCTGATTCTGATAAATCCGAATAGCCAGAGCCATTCACCTCGATACATGAGGTTAAAATGACTCCGGCTGTCAGGAGTTGAACCGAATGGATAATTCTATTCAATTCCATTGTATTTGTGTATGGGGTTATTAAAACATATAGGAGAATCCCAACTGTAGGTCTTGGGCTTTAGTATTGAGTTCACCTTTAAAGATATTGGTAAAACCTCTACTATAAGAAAGGCTAAGCTGGTAGTGCTTGGCGATTTCAACGCCAACCTTGGCATCGAAGCCGAAGTTTACACGATTGAAGAGTTTGTCTCCGTAAACATTTGAGGACTTTTTCTCCTCTTTGCTATGTCCTTTAGCATCAGTCGTTGTGACTTTATCCGTACCTGTCAAGCCAAAATCTGCATAAGGGCCAACAGCAGCGAGGAGATTCAAGTTGTCTGAAAGGCGGAATTTGTAGCCTACATTGACTGGAACGAGAAGAGAGTAGGTTGAGTACTTCCAGCAATGAGTCAACTTTGTTTCGTTATTGAAATAGTTTTCGCTCTGTCTGTTTCTGTTGTTGAACAAGACCGAAGCATCCATGAACCAACCTTTCTCTGGGTTGTTGAAGTTCATTTCTGCTTTTGCACCTACAGCAAAACCAATCTTTGTTTTTGTCTCATCAGAAATGTTCAGATTTCCTCCTACAGTTGGACCGAAGCGGAATGTTTGTGCATTTGCGGCTGAGAAACAACCTAATGCAAGCAATGATAATAAAATCTTTTTCATATGTTGTTATGATTAAATTATGTCCAAGGACAAGTTGCCTGAGAACTTATTATTAAGCTGCAAAAGTACAATCGTTTGTTTTTATACACAACACCTCCTTATGCGAAACGGCAAAAATGCGGTGCGAAGCGGCGATATCTGTGTGTTGCGTGGAAATGCGGACTATCTCCGCAGCGCCGCATACGCTGCGATGCACGCCGTAGTGAGCAGTTCGGAGAGAGCGAGCGCGAGCCAGATGCCGCTGTCGCCGAGCACCTTCGGCAGCAGTATGAAGCTGGGCACGAGGAACACAGCGCCGCGCAGCAGCGCGAACACCATTGCCGGGCGCACGCGCTCAACGCTCTGAAAGTAGCCGATGCACATGAGGTTGACGATGAAGAACACGAAGGCGGCAGCCATCAATGGGAAACCCTTGACGGCGAGCGGGAAGGCAGCCTCGGTGGTGCTCACGAAGAGTTCCGTAAGTTGGTAGGGGAACAGCACGAAGGCTGCGCTCACGGCTCCGCCGCACAGCACGGCGGTGAGCAGCGCCACCTTCAGCGTGGAGCGCACGCGGTGACCGTTGCCGATGCCGTAGTTGTAGCTGATGATGGGCTGCGCCGACTGCGCCACGGCGTTGCCTATCATGTAGACGAACGGTGTGTAGTAGCACGCTATGCCGAAGGCACCCACGCCCGGGTCGCCCATATAGGTTATGAATACGTAGTTGCCCACGAGCGTGAGCACCGCCATTGTGCCCTCGCCCATGAGAGCCGATATGCCGATGGTGCATTGATAGCCGATGTTGCGCACGGAGTAGAGTAGCGATCGGCGGCTCCACTTCAGGCGTATCGGGCGCAACTGTCGCGCGGCGAACAGCATGTACCACGCCGCAATCAGTCCGCCAATCATCATGCTCAGCGTTGAGGCTACGGCAGCGCCGGCAAGTCCCCAGCCGAGGTGTACTATCATCAGCCAGTCGAGCACGATGTTGGCTATAGCCGCAATCACGTTGCACCACATGGCGAGACGCGGATTGCCGTCCAATCGTATCACGAACAGCAGCAGGGCGCACCACACGCCGAACAGCTCGCCCGGCATGAAGCCCAGCATATACTCGCGCACCAGAGGCAGCAGTGCCTCCGACGAGCCGAGCAGTCTGCCCGTGGCTGAAGGGAAAAGCATTATGGGAATTATCATCGCCAGGATGACGATCGAGGTGAATATCCACGCCTGCATCACGTTGATACGCGCCGCCTTCAGCTTCTTCTCAGCCATGTGTATCGATGCCACCACCGAGCAGCCGGCACCCATCATCAGTCCGAGACCCGTAGCCAGCATCATTATGGGCACGCAGATATTGATGGCGCCAATGCCGTCGGCTCCCACGGCGTGTCCGACGAAGATGCCGTCGATGGCGCACATGGCGGAGATACTGAGCATTCCGAACAATGTTGGCAGAAAATAGCGACCGAACAGGCGAGGTATGCTCAGCGTGCTGAGGTCGATAGCGTCTTTGGTAAGGTGTTCTGACATAATTTAAAAGTAAAAAAGTAAAAGAATAAAAAAGTAAAAACATCTGTGGGAGGATATACTTCGTTGGACGTTTCTGTGTGTTCCGCGTGTTCTGTGGGCTTTCTTTTCTCCCACAGCCTTCACTCTGAGTTTTACCTCCCACAGATTTCACGGATTTACACAGATGGTTTGTGTGCGATGTGGTTCCCACGGAATTCACGGAATTCACAGAATTTGTGTGCGATGTGGTTCCCACGGAATTCACGGAATTTGGGTGCGTGTTCCTAATCTGTGAATATCAGTGTCATCTGTGGGAGGATATACTTCGTTGGACGGTTCTGTGTGTTCCGCGTGTTCTGTGGGAGAATATACTCCGCAGCAAGGTCTGTGGGAAGTCGCTCAGAAACTGTAGTACAGACGTGCGCAGAGCGCGGTGAAGTTGCCTTCTGTGTTGTTGATGTACTGGAAGGAGGGCTGCAGAGCGATGTGGCGGTTCAACTGGCGACGGTATGTCAGCTCAACGGAGTGCTCGGTGCCTTGACGGAAGCGAGCGCATTGAGCAGACAGTCCGCACTGGTTGAGACTGTCGCAGTAGGCGCAGCCCACCTCGGCATACCTGTAGCAGACACTTTGGCGACAGGTGTTCTCCGAGTACTGCGCCATACACGTCACGCAGTGGTCGGCAGCCGACCACACGGGCTGCTCGGCATACGCCCACCAGGCGCAGGTGGTCTTGTGTGCAGCAGCGTCGGCAGACGGCATTTCGCCATCCGTGCCGACGGTATATTGCCGCGAGTGGACAGCCACGCCGGCGAAGTAGTGGGCATTGCGGTGCGCATACTCCAGTTGCGAGATGTTGAACACGCCGTCCTTCGCCGGTCGCACGAGGAACGGGTTGTCTCTACGTTTCCATCCGTTGTAGCCAGTGCCGTTGTACAGGCTGTTTCTGAATGTCCAGCCACCCCTCGACACGTCGAAGTAGACCGTAAGCCCCGAGAACGGATAGTTGGCTATGGGGTAGCTTGCGGCGATGGTGGGGAAGATGCCACATGAGCTGTTGATGAAGAGCGTGGTGATGTCGGATGTGAAGAAGTCCTCGCTCACGTTGCGCACGCCGACAAACAGATGTGCCGCCTGCCACTCGTGCATGTAGCCCAATACGGCGATGGCAGCAACGTTGTTCTCTGCCTCAATGTTCGAGAACGTCTGCCAGTCGGCTATGATTGTTTCATTAGTTTTTGCTATGTGCAGCGTAGAGGCTTCTATGGTGCCCTTGCCGTCGAATACGGGCACGTTCAGGTTCAAGCGCAGCAGGTTCAGCCAGTTGGTGTTGCGCTTCATGTCCCACTGCCACTCTGCGGTGTATTCGCCGCTGAAGGTTTGCGCTGAGCAAAGGCAAGGCAGAAGACAGCTTAGTATGATAAAAAGATGTTTCATTTCTGATGTTTATGTTTGTTGTTAAGCATCCGCGTCGACCGACGCAGATGTCCGTATCGACCGACGCAGATGCTCGTCGTTTTGTTTAGAATATACTCCGCAGCAATGTTTTGTGTGTTCCGTGCGTTCGGTGGAATAGCTGTTCTTCCACAGATATCTCCCTCACGAAGCGTTGCGCCTTCAAGCGCATCTCCTTGCTGAGTGGCAGCATCTCGTCGTCGAACTCGGGGTGCGAGCACATGCTCAGCATCTTTTAGATGATTGTATATTATCAATTTTATTCAGTGCTGTTACAATCTTTTCTCGTTCACCGCTGCCTTTTGTTGAGAGACGTAGTAGATGTAGACCATACTTTGATAGAATATGGTCTTTCATTATATCACGATGATGCTGTATTGTTTTTTCATTGTGGTACGAATATCCATCTGTTTCTATGGCAAGTACGGGTTGCTTCCCTATACGGTTGATTATAAGAAAATCAAGATGTGTGTTATAGTTTGCAGCATATTTTAATTCTTCTGCCGACATCAGTGATGTATTTTTTATAACTTGTCGTAAAGGAATATGGCACAACACCTTCATACAACTATAATCAGGATTAGATGCCAACACCTCGCATATCAGTGAATATGTAAGATTTTCCGACGCATAATCAGAAATTTGTGGATGATTTTTGAGGAAGTTTATTCTTTGTTCTGTATATTGGTCATATAGATAGTCGAAAATAGATGCCAGTTTGCTTTCTGTCACAGTACAGTTGTTGTAGGCAATATAGTCCAACAAATCCATGATGTTGCGGTGCTTTGCTTGCTCATTTCCGGTCATAACGAGGCAGAAATGCTTTTGTGCTCTTGATACTGCTACATTTAACATCTTTGCGTCATCGGCAAACTCAGAAATCTGATTGTCTACAACGCTCATGATAATAGTGTCTTCTTCACGACCTTGGTATTTGTGTATTGTTCCGATCTTTATATCATTCAGCTGTTGGCGGAAAGCATCTACTTGATTATTGTATGGAGTTACAATACCGATACTGCTGCAATCTTTCAAGGTCGGTAATAGTTCGTTCTTCACCACATCTATCTCTCGCTGGTTAAGATGATTAATAGCATGATTACCCTTAACGGTTCTTATGGCTGTTAATACATTTTCTTCACCTTTATCCTCTGTCATGATAAGCAGGTTGCCACCATAAAACTTTTGATTGCAAAAGTTGATTATACGCGGATGGCAACGATAGTGTTCTCGAAGCATTGTTTCTGTTATATCGGGTATAACTTTTAGTATTGATTCTAAAAAACTATACTTTGAACAGTCGTAGCCATCTGATATGTTATAAGGTTTAGCAATGATCTGCAACTTTTTTCTATCCTCTTCTGTTTCCACATTAGGCAATTGCTTCGTATCTCCTACGATAACGGCATTCTTTGCGCAGGTAAGAGCTAAAGTTCCTGTTTCTGATGAAACTTGCGATGCTTCATCCATAATGATATAATCGTATGGTTCATCTGCAAATACACATGAACGTGCAGACATAGTGGTGCTGAGTATTACAGGATATTCATTCTTCATCATCACACCTTGTCTTTTCATGTCCTTGGTATCGGTGAAAACTACTCTCTCTCGGTCTTTATAATGGTCGTATAATGACGATTTTAAGAGTGTCATGGAATCTTTGACTAAATTATTAGTCAATGCTTTTGCATCATATAAAGCCATTTCTTGATTGATTGTTTCTATACGTTGCTCGATTTCCAGAATCTTATTTTTGTAGTATAAAGTTTGAAGTTCTAATATAAGTGGTGCCAAATTGTTCTTGTCAATTTTGTTTTGTATATGAAGTCTGTTGGTACATGTCCATTTCATCCACCACCATTTGATTTGTTCTTTTAATTTGCCAATTCCGTGAGTATATTTTACATACTTATCATCTGTCCATATTTGGCAACTTAGCCAAATGGATAAGATACGCTTTGAATTGATATGGTTTTCTAATTCTATATTTTCATCAATACCATTGTTCTTACAGAAGTGTTTCCACTCCAATCCTATCGTTTGTTGCTCTTGCAATAGTAATGCACGTTCATTCTGTAATTCATAAACCTTGTCTAAGTGTTGCGAGGTAGTATGTAAGTGCTGTCTCACTTTAAAATAGGTTGTGGGTTCTAACCCCCACGTATTAAGATCTGTGGGTATTATGGGTTGATTAGCAATGAATGCAGTTTTATTGTCTTTGTTACCAAGTGAGGCTGCTATAAAGCCAATACCATATTTTTCCAGTTTCTCAAACACATTTGCTGTAGCAGAATTGTTGTTAGAGACAACAATCACCGTTTTACCTTGTCTAATGATGTTTGCGATAATGTTCAAAATGGTTTGTGTCTTACCCGTACCAGGAGGACCTTGGATGACACTTATTTGATGTTCAAAGGCATTGGCTACAGCAATCTTTTGGCTGGTATTACATCCAAAAGGAAAAACCAAGTCGGCATGACAACGTTTCTTAGGCTTGTTGTTAGCAGGGTTGAGGTAGCAAGCTGCTGCTGTCTCTTTATCAATAAAATCTACACTGTTATAAATCTGCGATAGTGTTCCCTCATGATTCTGTTCATCTCTGCCTAAAGGATTGATAGTTGCCACGTTTTTCATGTAGGTAAGGACATCCTTTGCGGCTGTTTCTTGTAGGCAGGATTGTGCTACTGTGATTTTTCCAGAAGCATCATCCAATACAAAATTATTGTTAAAGATAATTCTCCAATAGCTATGTTCGTTATTGTCGAAGCGCCATATTTCTCTTATATTTTGTGTCAATGTTCCATTTATATATACCTTACATTGTGTGGGGTCTTTCCACTCAGGAGTACTGAGCCAAGTTACTTTGCTATAGGCATAGTTATATGTACGTCCGTTGTTTTTGAAACGCACACTATAACCTGTATTCCCATTTTTTTGTATGGTGTCTATTTGTAAGGTCTTAGGCTCCCCATTTAGTAAAACAAAGTGTTTTGATAAGTCCATTTTGTTACATTCTATTATTTATTTTTCATCTTCTGAAGCGTTCTCTTCTGAGGCTTCCTGCTTTATTTCAAGCAAAGTGCGTTCATAAACCTCCTGCAACTGGTAACTTGCCACACCTAACGGAGTCGTGATGCCACGCAGAGACCATTCGACAACAGAAGAGTCTTTGTCCTTGCAAAGAAGAATGCCGATGCTCGGATTATCTCCCTCGCCTCTAAGCAATTCGTCTGCTGCCGAAACATAGAAGTTCAGTTTGCCAATGAATTCTGGCATAAAGTCAACCACTTTCAGTTCGATCACCACATAACATTTCAGACGAGTATGATAGAAAATCATGTCGGGGAAGTAAGACTTGCCACTTGGCGTGTCAAGTTCCATCTGCCGACCGACATACGCAAAGCCTTTACCCAGTTCCAAGAGGAAGCGAGTAATATTGGTTGCTAACTTATTCTCCAAGTCCATTTCGCAGAACTTGCTCGGCAATGAGAAGAAATCCAACTTGTAAGGGTCTTTTATAATCTCTGTTGCCAATGCGTTTTGAGGTTGAGGCAGTGTAACATCAAAGTTATTCAAAGCCTTGCCTGTGTGCTCGTATAGTTGAGCCTTAATAACATGTTCCAATTCTGTACGGCTCATGTTGCCCTCAACGACCTTATTGAGATAAAACATCGCAGCGTTTATTGTGGCGCATTTGGAAACAATTACTGTTTGATGTCTCCAAGGCACATAAAGCAATATCTCTGGTATAGGGGTATTGGCATCATCCACTTCCTGTAATTGTCTACCAGCCTGGTAGACAAATTCAATTTGGCTTGAATAGAATGTGAACCATCGCTTTATATGGTACAGGTTAGCTCTGGAAAATCCCTCACTCTGAGGAAATTCCGAACGCATATCAAGACTAAGTCTGTCAATAACCTTTGCGCCCCACTTATATTGCTTCTGCTTCTCACAAATGTCCTCGCCCAAACTCCAGTAGAATTTGAGCATTTCTGTATTCACCTTGACAGCAGCTTTAAGCTGTGCCATACGGAAGCGTTTCTTTAGGTTAGACAACCATTTTACATAGTTCTTGTCTACCATGAATGAATCGCTATTCACGAACTGCGGTATATTGTTATTTTCTGCCATAACTTTTATTCTTTTACAGGTTCAAGCAACAGCACCAATTCAGACTCGGCTATGTCGCATTTCTCAAACAAGAAGCGTAAGCAACGAAGTTTACTTCTGTTGTCCATTGAAGTCCACAAGTATTTTTGTGGAGCAATCATTGTACAGTATCTTGTATCTGCTTGCTTGGTAGACCAGAAGAAACCTTCGGCATCATAGAGCGTATCGGTTTTGCGTAACCTTTCATTGTTTGTTCCTTTCTTGTTTGTTAACCAGTTACAATTCTTGCACTTTATACTGGCATATTTATTCCAAACTGAGAAACACACCGTATAGGGGCATGTTGGTTATATTTTCCTGTTTGCGATAAGGGAGCATTGAGAAGCGTACGGCAGGTATGTCTTGATGTTGTTTTAGATAATTGTGTAGTGATGTTGCCTTTATGCTTGTTCCTCCTTTCACTTCTATTGGTACCAGTGCACCTTTCTGCTGAATAATGAAATCCATCTCCATGCGTGAGGTGTCCGAACTATAATAATAAATGTTGTTTATGTTAGATGCGAGTAGTTGCTGAAGGACATACTGTTCGGTAAATGCCCCTTTGTATTCAGTAAATACGGCATCGCTAATTAACACATTCTTAGCATCGGTGTCTGCCATAGCGCCCATCAATCCACAGTCGCATAAATAGAGTTTGAAAGCAGATATGTCTTCGTAGAACTTCAATGGCAATTCGGGTTTTGTCACCTTTGTAGTTTTATATATCAGACCTGCGTCTATCAGCCATTGTATGGCTAACTCGAATTCTTTCGCCCTACCGCCTTTTTTCAATACTCCATACACGAATTTCTTGTTCTCTTTAGACAATTGCCCAAGTATCGATTGCCACACCATGTCGATGCGTGGTACCTCTTGTGTGGGTGCGTGTTTGGAGAAATCGCCTGCATAGTTGGATAGAATTTCGTTTTGAATGGTTCGCACCTGATTGAGCAATTTGTTTTCTACGTAATGCTTTACGACCTCAGGCATTCCTCCTACATAGTAGTATTGGCGCAGATAGTCTTTTAGTTTCTCGTGGAAGGCATTCATCAGTTCGTAGTCGTGGTTATGCATGAGCTTTAGCAGTTGGTCTTCCCCCAATGCCATAAGAAACTCTTCAAAGTCCATAGGGAAAAGGCGTAGTGTCTGTACTTTTCCTACGGGGAAGGATACCCCTGCGTGTAAGGCTACACCTAACAAAGATCCTGCCACAACAATATGATATTCGGGAGCGTCTTCGCAAAAATACTTCAATGCCTCTAATGCCTGTGGAAAGGCTTGCACTTCATCTAAGAATATAAGTGTCTTGCCGGGGATGATGTCCACTCCTGTCAAAGCACTTAATCCTTGTATAATTCTAAACACATTGAAATCGCCCGCATATATGGCTTGTAGGCTTTCGTTTCTGTCGCAACTGACGTAGGCAAGGCTTGCGAATTCTTTTTTGCCGAATTCTTTAAGGATGAAAGTCTTGCCGCATTGTCTTACACCGTTGAGTATTAATGGTTTGTGCTGCTTTTGATTCTTCCACTCTACGAGCTTGTTGTATATCTTTCTTTTCATAGTTTACACTTTTAGACACATAAAAGCTCAGAAATCTTACACTTTTAGACACATGAAAACTCAGAATTCTTACACTTTTAGACACATGAAAACTCGGAATTCTTACACTTTTAGACACATGAAACTGCTGCAAAGCTACACTTTTTGACACATACAAACAAGTATTTGTAGTATTTTTTGGTGAAGCATTAAGATAATTTAAGTGTATAGCCAGCGCTTGAACACGCGGATTGTATCGGGCATCTGCTTTCTGGGTGGCGGACTGCAGCGCAGGACGGGAAAAAGAAGAGTCGTCGCAGGAAGACTTCTGATTATAAAATTTTTGTAACTTCTTTGACACACTATACTTTTACTTTTGCACCCGAAATTTTACACATAGTTAACTAAATAAGCAAAAGAATGAAAAAGAAAGTAGTGAGAGAAAGCTGCGGCAGAAGAATGGCTGTGTGGTCATTGGCTGCGATGATGTTTTTAGGTTCTATGGGCATGCAGGCGCAGAGCGCAGACGGAGCGCAGGCGTGCTGCAAGGCGAAGGTGGCAACGGCTGCCGTAGCGCAACCGGTTGCTGACGACGTGCGTGCCGAGTGGCAGCAGCTGAAGGGCGACGTGACGCTCTATATGACCAACGACATGGGACGCAACGGCTATTACGACCAGAAGCCGATAGCCGAACTGATGGGCGAAATGGCGGGAGTGGTTGACCCTGAGTGTGTGTTTGCTGCGGGCGACATTCATCATTTCAATGGTGTTGCGTCGCTACAGGACCCGCTTTGGATGACCAACTACGAGCTGGTTTACTCGCATCCCGACCTTATGCTCGACTGGTTCCCAGTTTGCGGCAACCACGAGTATCGCGGCAATACGCAGGCTTTCATGGACTACGGCAAGGTGAGCCGCCGATGGATGATGCCTGCCAGGTATTATACTAAGGTGTTCAAGCACGCCAACACTTCCGTGCGCATTGTGATGCTCGACACAACACCGCTCATTGACTCTTACCGTAAGAATTCGAGCGTCTATCCCGACGCCTGTAAGCAGGACGCTGAGGCGCAGCTGGCGTGGCTCGACGAGACGCTGCGCAACGCCAAGGAAGACTGGGTGGTTGTGATGGGTCATCACCCGATATATGCCGACACCAACAAGAAGGAGAGCGAGCGTCTCGACATGCAGAAGCGTCTGCTGCCCGTGCTTCACAAATATAACAACGTGGCTATATACGCCTGCGGACACATCCACAACTTCCAGCACATACAGAAGAAGGGTGACAATATCGACTACGTAGTCAACTCGTCGTCGTCGTTGGCGCGTCCGGTGAAGCCTACCGACGGCACGGTGTTCTGCAGCTCTGCCGACGGCTTCTCTGTGTTCACCGTAGACAAGAAGCAGCTGAAGATGTCGATGATAGACAAGGATGGAAAGATTATTCACACGATAACAAAGTCGAAATAGCATGAAGAGATTCTTATTCACAGCGGCACTCCTCACGGCTGCTACCTCTGCCATAACAGCGCACACGCTCGACGGCATCGTAAAGGACCACAAGACCGGCGAGCCGCTTATCGGCACCGTTATCAGAGTGAAGGAGCTGCCAAGCGTCAGCACTACAACCGGTCTCGACGGCACCTTCACGCTGCGCGAGCTGCCCGACCGCGGTCGCTACACGCTTGTTGTCTCGTACATGGCGTACAAGACAAGAGAGATGGTGGTCGACGTGGCGAAAGATTATGACAAAGGCTCGGAGAAAGGCAAGGACGGACAACTCACTATCGCCTTGGACGAAGACTTGCAGCAGTTGGGCGAGGTGGTTGTAACCGGACGCCGCGAGTATCGCTCCGACCGCAGCGCCGTCGAGACGGTGAAAAATGCGGCGAGCGTGCTCAACGTGATGAGCCAGCAGAGCATACAGCTCTCGCCCGACGTGAATGTGGCGAGCGTGCTTCAGCGCGTGTCGGGCGTGACCATGGAGCGCGACGCTTCGGGCGAGGCTTCGTACGCCATACTCCGAGGCATGGACAAGCGCTACAACTATACGCTCGTGAACGGTGTGAAGATACCGAGCCCCGACGACAAGAACCGCTACGTTCCGCTCAACATCTTCCCGTCCGACCTGATGGACCGCCTCGTGGTTTCGAAGTCGCTTACTGCCGACATGGAGGGCGACGCCGCAGGTGGAGTGGTCGACATGGTGATGAAGGATGCGCCCGCACGCTTCCAGTTGCAGGCTAACGCCGCCGTGGGCATGAGCGACTACTTCTGGAGCGGCGCAAGAGACTATCTCACGACCAACCGCTCCGACTATACTCACCGTTCGCCCTACGAGGCGTTCGGCTCAGACTATAAGGCTTCGGCTTCCGACTTCAGGAACGGACCGGTGCAGCTGAAGAGCCATGCTACACCGGCGCCCAACTTCATCGGCGGTCTCAGCGTTGGCGACCGTTTCTGGAACAACCGTATCGGCGTGATGCTTGCCGGAAGTGTGCAGAACACCTTCCGTGGCACGGAGCGTACATACAACTCGGTGAAGATGGCGTCGGGCGAACAGGCTATGTATATCTCTACGCTTAACCACCGCTACTACAGCGTACACGACTTCACGGCGGGGCTGCACGCAAAGCTCGACCTCTCGCTCTCGAACCACAAGCTCGAATGGTACAACATGTACGTGCGTACCAACTCGAAGGGCGTGCGCTACAACAACGGCGTGAACACCGAGTATATCAGTGCCGACTCGTACACGCAGGACGACGAGCTGCGCTCCATTTCTTCTACGCAGAGCATCTTCGCCACCAACCTCAAGGGCACGCACCGTCTGACCGACCGCTTCACGGTCGACTGGTCGGGCGTGTTCTCGCAGGCAAGAGCCGAAGACCCCGACCGCACATACGTGACGCTTACCAACACCGTTGGTCGTAGTGCCGGCGCTGAGGGCGACGCCGTGTCGGGCGACATATGGAGCCAGGAGAAGAACATCCTGAAGACGCTGCCTAAGAGTGCGGAACGCCGCTTCCAGCACAACAAGGATACCGACTGGGCGGGCTACATCAACCTCGCTTACGACACACGCTTCGGCGACAAGCTGGACGCTTTGTGGAAGGTTGGCGCGCAGTATCGCCGCAAGGAGCGCAGCAACCGCTACTACTCGTACGTCTTCAACCCGGCTGACATATCGCAGCAGCTCGACGGCAACGGATACGAGCAGTTCGCCAACGTCGATTGGGTATGCAAGACACCTTACTCGCAGGCGTCTCAGCTCAACTACGACTCGAAGGAGCACATCGGCGGAGTCTACGCTATGGCTACGCTGAGCAGCACTCTCGGAGAGCTGAACGTTGGCTTACGCGCCGAACATACCAACCAGATATACACCATGCTGCAGCACTTCCGCAACATGGGGCAGGTGGGCGAGCAGAGCTACTGGGACTATCTGCCGTCGGCTTCAGTGAAGTGGACACCGACAAAGAAGATGAACGTGCGCCTCTCTTACTACCGTTCTATCAACCGACCTGGATTCTACGAGATTGTACCCTACCAGATACAGGGCGAGGAGTATCAGGAGAAGGGAAACCCTGAGCTGAAACGCGCCCGCATCGACAATATCGACCTACGCTGGGAGTGGTTCCCGTCGAGCACAGAGCAGATTCTCGCAGGCGTCTTCTATAAGTATCTGAAGAACCCGATAGAACAGGTGTTCGTTACGTCGGACGGCAAAATCGGCGCCGGAACAGACGCCTACTACATGCCCGCCAACCTGGGCAACGCGAAGAATATGGGCTTCGAGATAGACGTGATAAAGTACATACGCCACTTCGGTGTGAAGGCAAACTATACCTACACCCACTCGGAGATTACCACTTCGAAGCGCCAGTACAAGGAAGGCAGCGCAGAGTATAAGACGGGCGTTACGCAGACTCGTCCGCTCGTGAACCAGGCGCCGCACACAGCCAATCTCTCACTGCTCTACAAGGACACCGAACATGGTTGGAACGCACAGCTTGCAGCCTCGTTCACCGGCACGAAACTCGCACTTGTGTCGCCGTTCAAGGACGCCGACCAGTGGGACAAGGCGATGTTCGGACTCGACTTCAGCGCAGAGAAGAAGTTCCACAACGGCATCTCGCTCTTCTTCAAGGCCAACAACCTGCTCGACGCAAAGCGCGAGCGATACCTCAAGACCGTCAACCAGAGCAACCTCGAGTATGAAGGACAGAAGAGCGACAAGACCATCGTTGGCACATACCGTTACGGCAGAACTTTCCTGCTCGGCGTGCGCTACAAACTCTAATTTGTCACCACCTCATATCTCACCACCTCACCATAACAACACCTCATATCTCACCATCTCAACACCCCACCACCTCACCATTTCACCACCCCACCACCTCACCATAACAACATCATACAATGAAGAAGATAAACACAAGGGCCGGTATGCTGCTCGCTGCAGCAACGGCAATGTTCTCAGCGTCTTGCGAGAACGACAACATCAATCCGTACGATTATGCAGGCAACAACGGCAACGCCAACCAAGGTTCTACAAACGTCATAAAGACCGCCGTGGCGGAGTATCCTGTAGGCTCGCTCGTGTGGTCGAACGACACCACGCTGAGCGAGAGCGTAGAGATACCCGTCGGCACATCGCTCTATATAGAGCCTGGCGTGACGGTGACGTGCAAGGCTGACGTGCAGGTGCCTGTAGAAGTGGTGGTGCTGGGCAACCTCTACTGCCTCGGTACAGCCGAGAAGCCCGTCACCTTCACCTCCGACTGCAAGAAGCCCGAAGCCTGGGGCGGCATCATCTGTGGCTACAACTCGGAGGAAGTGGTGCTCAACCATGTAGACATAGCCTACGCCGGCGCCACGCCTACCGAGTCGTCGGCATCGTTCCAGAACAAGCTCTTCAAGACCACCATCGACGGCGGCGTGCCGGCCTTCCACTTCTGCAACGTCAACGGCAAGTTTGTCATCGCCAACAGCTTCTTCCACGACAACTACAACGACCAGACCTACTTCACGGGCGGCAACGGCGTGATCGCGGGCAACATCTTCGCCGATTCGGGCAACGCTACCGACGGCGGCGAGGCGATAAACGTGAAGGCGGGCTGCAAGCTCGACGTAGCCAACAACGTAATATACAACGCCTGCACCAACGCCTTCAAGCTCTCCAACGCCGGCAACAGCGAGGTGGTGCCGCTCACCGACATGACTGTCTACAACAATACCATCGTCGACTGCGGTTGGCGACGCTCGAAGAATAAGAAGGGCGGTTCGGTATGGGTGGAGAAGGCTGCGCGACCGGTGTTCGTGAACAACCTCTGCTACGACTCGCGCTTCGGTCTGAAGCAGCCCAAGCAGGACGGCGCCGACATGGAACACAGCCGTCTCACGCCCAACTACTACTACGCTTCTACCGCTACCGGCGTGGAGCAGATGGCAAAGGGCGCTTCGCTCGGCATCTGGTTCGACACAGACATAAAGAGCGCCACAGCAGGCCAGTTCGATCCGCTCTTCAAGCTCTTCAAGCAGAACGCCGGCATGGACATCAACTGCGAGGTAGACGACCCTGACAAGGGCGCTCCGCTTGCTTTCGACAAGGCGTGGAACTTCGACCTGCAGCAGGGTAGCCCCGCTCTCTCGGGCGGTGTGACCGACTTTGCGCGCATCTTCCCGAACGGCATCCCGTTCTTCGGCATGAAGAAGGTGAACTTCCTCGACAGCGCCAACGACCAGAACTACTACTTCTCGGCACCACTGCCGCAGCCACGCTTCGGAGCGTGGCTGTAACCTTGTAAATGCAATAAAGAGTGTGTGCCTTCTATGTTTCTACGCGAGAAACATAGAAGGCACACTTTTTATAAAGATAATGGATTTTTAGCAGAAAACATAAAAAAGCAGTACCTTTGCAGGAAAAGTAAAAGAGTAAAAGCAAAAAGGGTAGGAGGTATGGGCATCTTGCCCATACCACTCAGCCTAAAAGCCTAAAAACAAGGATATGAAAAATCTGATGGGTATTGTGCGTAAGGCAATGACTGTAGCAGCGTTCCTTACGATTTCTGTTGCAGCGGATGCTGCAGAAGTGATGTACAAGATTGTTGAATACAACAAGCAGACGGCAGAGTTCAAGATAGCAGCATGTGGAACGGTGCCACGCAACTCGCGAGTAGACTTCGAGAACAAGTTCGGTGCAACAACGGGCAACCGCTACAACCAGATACCTCGCAACCACGAGGCAGTGCTCTATCTCGAAGGATGGCAAGGCTGCAAGGTGCGCAGCATCACGTTCTCGATGTGCTCAAACAATAAGAAAGGACAGGTGGGCGTGTCGCTCAACGATGGTGGCACAACGCTCTACTCGTTGGCACCGGTCGACTTCGCCAGCAGCGACTGGTTCGGTGAGTGGGTATCGAAAGACCTCGACGTATATGTCGACGTGACGAAGCAGATAGACGCACCAGCCATCACCACCAACGACATGAGCATCGTTGTGGCTGGAGGCAAGAGCGAAGGCTCGGTGTATCTCGATGCCATCACTATCGAATACGATGAGGCTGATGTAGCTTTGGAGTCGCCGCTCGGCTGGCAGTATGAGAAGCTCACGAGGAAGAGCACGCTCAGCGCGGGCGACGAGGTGATGATATTCCGCAACGGATCGGCAGCTGCCGACTTGGGCGGTATGGACGAGACAAACTATCTCGATGTAGTGTCGGTGACCTCAACGGCTGACGTTACCTGTCCGGACGTGCTACGCTTCACACTGAACAAGTCTGCCGACCAGCAGCACTGGATCCTCACCGACCAATTCGGTCGTCAGCTTGGTGCGACAGGCAAGCAGAAGTTGGCATGGAACGAGGGCATAACCGAGTGGAATATAGCACTTGATCACGAAGGCGCAACGCTTACTCCTACCAACGAAGCTTACGGCACAATGCGCTACAGCACTCCGGATAACAACTACGCACGCTTCAACCTCTACACATCCAAGACCCTGCCCCTGCCGTTCCTCTATCGCAAGGGTGAGCAGAAGCAGCCCGAGCTGTCGCGTTCGATCAGCTTTGCAGAGGAAGAGATGACGGTATCGTTAGATGTTGCCCACATTGGATTGCGCCCGACATTCATGCCGAAGACCACTACCGACAAACGCTTGCATTGGAAGAGCTCAAACGAGAGCGTTGCGACCGTCACAGGTGGTTACGTTACGTTCCTTAGCGTAGGCGAAACAACCATCACCGCCACCACATACGACAGTGGGGTAGAAACAACAATGCACCTTGTTGTCACCGAACCGACCGCTATCAACGGCGCAACGAATGACGCAAAGGTGCATAGTCCGCGCAAGGTGCTAGACGGCAATAAGGTTGTTATTGTGACAGAGCAGGGATGCTACGGAACAGGCGGATGGAAGGCAGGGCGCAAGTAAAGCTTGCGTCAGCATTTCTTATTTCGCATTCTCCAAAATAAATGCCAAATTCTAAATAGCGGTTCGCTTAGTGCCTCCGCAGGATAATATCTAAGCAGACGAGCGTCGCGGTATAATCTTAACAGATTATGCCCCAACGCTCCGTGCTTGAAGCCGTTGTCTTTATAAGCATCGTGTCCCCACGCATGTCGTTTGTCGTGATGTCCGAAATTGCCACCATGCAGAATGTCGTCGAGCAACATCCGTCCACGTGTCTTGTCTATCGGTGCAATCATCAGTTCCTCCGACAATCCCATCACCTCATGCAACACATACATCATTGCACCTGCGAAGTTCCATAAGCCGAGACGCTTTAGCGAGTTTTGAATTTTGAGTTTTGAACTTTGAATTATCGGCTTTGCCGATTTTGAATTATTCAATTTTGAGTTTTGAAATTCCAATTCACAATTCTTCAACTCCTCATCGCATAAGCGACAATTCCAAACTCCTAATTCAAAATTCAAAATTACGTAGTAATAGTCTACCACTTGGCGTAGTCCGACACCCTCATAGAAGTAATGATGATAGAGGTGGTACAACTGATAGACAGCATTGAACGCAGGAGTAGGAGAGGCTACCTCACCAGCCCCATCAGGCAACGCAATCATATTGCGACACTGCACCTCGATGCTATCCGCAAACCATCGTTGTAAACGACGGCTATACACAAAGTTTGCCATGAAGCCCGGTGTGTAATGCAGCTCAACGCACACACCATTCAGAGTGATGGCGATATGACTGAAGCTCTCCTCGTCCACACGTCCATTTTCCTTTGCCAGCGAATGAGCCAACGCACGTATATCCTCACGCGATGCCTTCACCCACATATCCACATCGCCAGGGGTACGCGCAGCCGGATTTGGGTACATCGCAGCATTCGCTTGTCCCTTTAGTATGCAACAGTCGTAGCCCGCAGCCCTCACCTTATTATATATATCAGCGGTAGCTTCGTTTAGCATCCAATTCTGTCGACGGATACCCTGACTCGCCATGAACCAATTCATCAGCAGTTTCTGCGTTGGTGCCACGCTTTTCGGCAGTTTCGATATGCCCTCCATGATGATGCCCACTAACGTCTGCTTCCTGGCAAAACCAAAGAAACGCTCCCAATCGAAGCCCGTCAGTGCCGACCCATCAACAAACTCCCGACCATCATAAATACCAAGCGAGAATTGTATGAATTTGTAGTAAATATCCTTTACCATTTCTCGCGAAAGATAACATTGAAAAGGAACAGCGCATTGCCAATAATATACCTGCGCCACATACGCTTCGGCTCCTTCAGCAGTCGATAAAGCCACTCCAAACCATGACGCTGCCACCATATGGGTGCACGCTCCACCGTACCAGCAAAGAAGTCGAACACCGCCCCGATGGTACCTACATGGCAGTGGATATTCAGTTCATCCCAATGCGAGTAAGTCCACTTCTCCTGCTTTGGCGCAGTCATACCAATCCATAGCAAGTCGGGATTAGCAGCATTGATTGCATCAATGATAGCCTTATTGTCCTCCTCCGAGAACTCCGGCTTGTACGGTGGCGAGTAAGTCACCACCTTCAGATGCGGATACACCTTAGCCGCCCGCTTCACAATCAGGTCGAGCACCTTCTGCGAGCTGCCCATGAACATAACCGTGAGCGGACGCTCACGGGAAACATTCTTCACTCCACATTCTTCGAGTTTGTTCATTTCAAACTCGAACAAGTCCCATCCTGCAATACGTTCCTTCGGTTGGCTTTTCGCCTTTATCCATCGGCACGCCTTCACGATGCTCACTCCGTCCGGAATGAGCACATCACCATTTGTCAGCGCCTCAGCGAACAATCCGTCCTTACGTGCAGTGTTGTACGAATGTGCATTAATTGTATTAATAAGCAATTTGCCCTCAGGCAGCGCGGCAAACTCCGCCTTGCTGCCCAAAATATCTAAATCTTTAAGTCTAAACATCATTTTATAATTTTACTTTCTCATACCACTCCACCATCGTTTTGGCTTTCTCCTCCCACGACAGTTCGTTTTGTCTTTGCTTGCAGTTCTCCGACAGTTGCTTGAGCAGTTTTCTGTCATGCTCCAGATTGTTAAGCAGCTTTGCGAAGTCGGCGGCTGATTGCGCAGGATTGGAGAGAGCCACCTTTCTGCCTACCTTGTCGTTCACGGCATCACCCTGACCGCAAGTGTCGAAACATACCACGGGGAGATTGTTGCCGATTGCCTCCAACACCACATGCGGCGTGCCTTCTGCTACACTGGTGAAGAAGAAGATGTCCGACGCTTGCATTAGCTTCTGCACCTCGTCGTGACTGACCATACCATGCCATACACATTGGTCGGCAATGCCTAAGCCTTCAGCCATCTGCTGATAAAAAGCCGAATCACCACCACCTACGATGTGCAGTCTGAACTTGTTGTCGCCGATAGCTGCCATAGTCTGTAAAGCCAGAGACAACTGCTTGCGAAAGTCCATTTTGCCTACCCAAAGCACATCGAAAGTCTCCTTCTGCGATTTGTCCGTAATTGGATGCTCTTGAACGTAGCAGCCGGTTTCGTTGAGCAATGGCGAATCGATGTGCATATATTTCTTGAACGAACGCTGCGAGTTTGAAGAAGCAGAGAATATAATCGAAGCCTGACGAGCTGCCTTAAGCACACGTCCCGAATATCTCAACTGAATACCAGTGAGGAAGTTCTTCAGTTGCATGAACAGCTTTGTTTTTATGCTCGCCCCATCCAAGTATGCTACTGGGAACTTGTCCTTAGCGTCAACCGGTCCCCAAACAAACGGCACACCGTTCTCCTTCGACAACTTCCAGAGATAGCCCGGCTCACGGAATCCGATCATATTCAGCTGATGCAGCACATCAATATGCTCAGAAGAACAAATCTCCTTCGCCATGAGATACGTCTTCCACTGCCACTCACGATAATACTTGTAGAATCGCCAGTCGCCCTGGTTCCAGCACATTTTGCGTATCTCATCCGTCACAGGGTTGTAATAGAAGTGCATGTTCTTGCCCTGCTCCAGCGTAGGCACCACCTCCTCTATCTTCTCCCGAAATTCCCCTTCGGTTATGATATACAACTCACAGAACTTGGCAAGATTGCTCACCCAGTTCCACGCCATTCCTGGCTCACTGCCCATTCCTGGCGAGCAAGCATATGCATTGATTAAAATCTTAAGCATAAATTATAGAATTTCTTTCAAATATAAAGATTCCTGTAAATCTAAAGAATCAAATTAGTTTTGGCTGTACATATCTCTTATAGATAAAAATAACAGGTAACATAGCCAACATGATGATCAGAGTAATAAATATCGACCATAATATATCACCTCTAATTATATCTATAGAAACACCACAGCATTTTGACACAACAAACAAGATAACTCGCTTAACTGGATCATGTACACACAATATTACAAGCGTATTCGCTCCTATGTATTCTATAGCTCTTATTATCTTTTTGCTACGTCTCACATATTGTTCTAACCATTTAGCAACAATTATGAAAATACAAATTGTAACCATTGCCCGCAAATAATAAATAGGAATGTCATACATCGAAAGTCCTATCATACTAAGATAATGCGTATTGGCAGTTATAAGAGAAAACAAAAAAGAATCAACCAAAACTAAAGTTACAAGAATTCCCCCCCATACACATTTTTAACAAGCTTGCCGCAATAAAAGAAGCCAAACGCAAGCAAAGCGATATTCAACTCCCAAGGCAAATGTACATTGCTATAACATAACAGGCAATACATAACCAATGAAAAAACAACAGCTATATGCCTAAATATTCTATCCAAATAAGATACACACCAGGCTATCGCTGTGACAGACATCAAACAAGGAACAAACCATAGTGGATTGTTATGAGCAAACATATTCCAATCCATACTTTGCCACAATAATCCCAACAACGGCATAAACCATTCTGCATCAACTCCACCTGCAGAAGCTCTCATGTTTCTTTCTATTATAACCCAATATAGGAAAGTGATAATATAGAAAAACAAATAAGGCTTGAGCATTGACTTCCACCGCTTTTTCAGCAAAGAAGTTAAAGCTGTTTTCTTGTCATAATCAAAAAATTCGCCAGAAAGCAGAAAGAACAAAGGCATATGGAAAGCATATATGAAATGACTAACAATACTGTCAGAATCATGAAATACATGCCCCATAACTACAAGAATTATTCCAAATGCTTTGAGCGTATCTACATACAGTAACCTTTCTTTCATTTTTTCATCAATTTGTTTTCGATGAATTCATCCACAACAGGCAACATTGCTGCTGTCGGATTGATACCACCTGAACGACTCAAACAGCCAGTGGTAACAACAAGCATGTTATTCCAACGTGTAAAATAATCATTTATATCTTTGAAATCAAACATGCCATAAGGATGATAAATGTCTTCACAAGTCTGGACATTGATTTTTTCTGCAAGCACATCATACTTCACATTGCAAGCAGTCAAGTGCTTTATTGCATCCTTCTTTGCTTCATTAAATACAAATTCGGCCTCCTTACCAGCATCATAATACACATCCAGTCCCTGAACTCCAAACGCATCCTTTTCTTTAGAAAGCGATATATAACTTTCAAGTGAAGGATTCTCGATATCTATATACAGGAACCATTCATTATCCATCACATACATTCTTCTCTTTGCCAATACCGCCCAGGCAAAAGCTATGCAATGTGGAATATCTTTAAGGGCTGTCCAGATATACTTCAACTCAAAATGATGCTTGAAGAGGACCTCCTTCATGACAACAAAAAATGGGAACTTCAAATTGAAAACAGGATGAACATAGAAAGAACAATCTTTCTGTGCAACCTTACCATCTGCATCAACATCCGTCACTTCACCAATCATTCGTTTCGTGATAAGAGAAGTACCTCTCATTCTAAATACAAAGTCTTCATTGCCAATGACTGTAGAGCCCTTGATTTTGAAAACCTTCATAGACAAGTGATCACTGAAATGAACTTTTTCCGGCATCAATCCCGAACTCATCAATATACGAGAACTCTCAAATGCCCCAGAAGTCAAGAAATAGTAATCAAATGATGCTTTACTCTCAGATTTGCCATCAGTATAAACAACGGCATCAATATCTTTTCCATTTTTTGATTCAAGTCGTACAACACGACAATGATTCATTATCTTAATCTGTTGGCGTTTATCAATCTTAAACCAATGGAAGAAATTTCTATGTAAAGCACTCAACCAAACACCTGTTTTCGTAAACAGTTCATTACTAACATGATTTTCCGGAAACTTGTTTTCAATCTTAAACTTTGCAAGCATCTCATCCTTTCGAGCCTTATCTATATTGATGACTCCCTGCATAAATGCATCCGGATGATGATAATCGTTATCGGTGTATGTCAAGAGCTGACCGCCCCATTTGTCTGAAGCGCCACCATATCCAAAGAATCGTCCATCAGTCAATCCCTTGTACATAGCCTTCTTCAATTTAGAGTAAAAGCCTATCTGATCCTCACTCTTCACATTCTTATCACCAACATCAAAGAGTGTAATCTCTGTATCTGGATATTTCTCAATAAGAGAATTTATAACATAACTGCCGTATGTACCAGCACCTAAAACTGCAATTTTCATTTGAATTTTATATTAAGTTTTGATTCCGTCATTGTAGATGACGCAACATTATAATTATACATTCCATCAAAACGACTATATAAAGCCTTCTTCATCATTCCCATCTTCATCATAAGCCTTGGCAAACCTTCAAATATTAACTTTGGAAGAACAAGGATCAGACCGCCAACAGTCTGCTTGGCAAAATTATATTTAGTAATATCATTATTCTGGAAAAGATGATATACAGGAAGATTCTTATCTGTTTCAATAATCTTAAGCAAAGCGAGATGAATATCTTCTCTTTTAACTATTGGCTGCCGACTCTTTTTATTACCCAAAATAACACTTGCTCCACAAGGCAATCTTTTTATAAAAGGAGCAGGACGGTTATCGGCAAGAACATAACCAGGACGAACCATTACGACCTCGAAAGGAAGGGATTGCTTTATTGAATTAAGAAACTCATCACAAGCAATCTTTATTTTGCCGTATCCTTCCATCATCGTATTAGCAACCGTATCTATAGGAGAGTTCTCATCAAGTTTTCCAAGATGATAACTATATACCATAATGCTTGAGAAATGTATCAACTTCTTCACATGTTTTTGCTTACACATTTCAACAAGTGATTTCATATATGATACATTATTTTCAATATTTTGATCTTTTAGAACAGCAAAATTGACAACAGCTTCATAACTATCAGCAAGCATCGGGTTCTTATCTATCTCCAAATAACTACCATCCTTTCTTCCAAAGGTATCGGCATCAAATCCTTGTTGAATCAGCAGTTCCTTAAAACCTTTAGCCACAAAAGAAGTAGCTCCACATATTAATATTTTTCTTGTTGACATATTTTTGATAATATTTTCGTTAAATTTATTTCAAAACAACTCAAAGTCAAATTCTTCTGGAACTTTTCAAATCCTGCATTACCCATTTTTAACCTAAGTTCAGGATTATGAATCAGGACTCTTAGTTTATCCACCAAAGCATCTACATTCTCGCGTTCTACAACAAAACCAGTTTTACCCTCATCAATAATTTCGCTTATGCCTCCCTCTGTCGTACTGACGCATGGCAATCTATGCTGCATAGCTTCAAGAAGGACTAACGGAAAACATTCACCAGGGTAAAAAGTAGGAAAAACAAAAATATCTGCTTCTTCATAAACCGCTTCTTTATCCTGATTATATTTACGCCCAAGATAAAAGACCTTGTCTGATAAATTTCGTTGTGCTACTTCATTTTCAAATCTAGCGGTGTCTATATCTACAGATTCTCCACCAACGAAATTACATACAAAGTTTTCTCCACAATCTTTCAGTTTCTTTAAAGCATCAAGCAAAACCAGAACCCCTTTGCTTTCAATAAGATTAGATAGGAATAGCAAACATGGTACCTTTTTCTGCAGCTTACATTTTTGGGACGAAGAAACTGATATATTTGAAGGGATTCCATTAGGACATATATATAAGTCTTTTTCACTAACAAAGTCTCTTAACTCATGATAAAGTGCTTTTGCAAGTAATATTACTTTCACATTTTTATACATCCATTTATAATAAACTTTCAACGAAGGTTGAACTTTTAAGGAAGACTCTACTCCCTTATTGTGCATATGGTAAACTATTTTTCTTGCTGTCAATTTAAGTGCTAAGACATATGCTATATTTAGATATAGCGAACCAGAATACCAACGTCCATAATTCGTGGGAGTAAGATATACTAAATCTGGTCTCCACACTATACAAGTTTTGAATATCTTCCAAACAACTTTAATAGTGCGCAACATTTTCTTCACTCCAATTTTACCGACCTCATCTACAGATGCGGAAGCGGACGGATTGATATATCTGCATTCAAAAGACTCATTAATAAGTTTAGAATCATGTATATATTGCCCCATCATCGCCGCTCCATGCACAGGAGGCGGCATATGCATAATGAACAACACTTTATTTTTCCCTTTATTTATTTTATTCATAGATCCTCAACAATTGCTTTAAGTTCCATGTATCTCTTTAATCCATAAGGGTTCTGTCCAGAAGAAAAAAAGTTTATTTTATAATCCACAAAATGCTTAAGATATGGAATATAGTCTATATCACCAAAATACTTTTTTATCAACTGCAAGTTATTTTTTAATACAATGCTAGTCGGAACGGCATTCTGTATAAAAAAAGTAGTTTGAAATATATAAGTAAAAAGGTCATGACCTATAGGAAACTCTCCTGCCATTTCCCAATCGACAAGACAAACATGTCCGTTAACAGAAAGCATATTCCATAAACAGAAATCATTATGAGCAAAACAGGTCTTTAGCCCATCAATTTGTTCAACATTTTCTTCAAAATGATAATTCTGTAATACATTTAATATTGTCAATACCTGTTCGTCCGTTAAGAAATGATCTATATGTTTTCCTTTATAACATTCACACTTCAGAAAAACATAGTCTGGAGTTATGCTATAATCATATAAAACAGGAACGAGCCCACTATCAGCTAAAGTTTGATAAACCTTTATTTCATTTGCGCTAAGTTTTTTTGCCTTTTCTTTAGTAGCAAATTTTGCAAAAAAAATCTCACCCGTAATAACATTGTATCCCAAAATTGATTTTTTTTGCTCGGGACCAGGTGTTCCCATATTTATACCGAAAACACATTCATCTCCAATAAGAGATTGAATAATATCAAAATTTTCTACATTACTACTATTCGTTATATGAAGCCATCTAAATAGTGAAAGATTTCTGAAAAGCCACCAATATAATTTAGTTGCCTTACTTCCATAATTACCATATAAGGAATAGATAAATTTTCCCTTACTATTTATTCTCGGAAAATAATATGACGAGCGTGTTTTAAATCTATAATATATCATAACTTCTTAATATCTTTAAAACGTTTCCCCATCCTCTCTGCCAATCCTTTTAAAGCAATCTTCGTAGAGGTTTCCAAATCATATTCTGTTGTATCAACCCAAAAGGCTTTTTTATGACTATTACAGAAATCATGCAGGGCAGCAGTTTGATTCTTTACATCTTCTAAGCTTGTCTCAGGTTTTCTCTCAAAAATTTTTTCAGGATTACCTCCTAAACAAATGATAACATCAGGACTAGGAACAAAAATATCAAAGAATTTAATTATCCAATTAGGAAGATTAGTAAGTGAACGTGTTTGATCTATGTAATAATCATAATAGTATCTGTCCATTACATAAACATCAGCATGTATTGCTATCTTTGGCCATATCTTAAGCCAATATCCCCAAATATAATCCTGCAAATAATATGCTAAACGAATCAAAGAACCAATGAAACCCGAACTTTTTTTTGCATGAGGATTTGCACATACTTTAACATTTTCCACCCTTTCTCTTTTACCTATTAAAACTCCTATATCTGGAAGCATATGAGGGCGAAGATGACGATAATGCATACCATTATGAAAAGCATCTTTCAAATGAGGAAGCATCGATTCGTATATAGCACTTTTTCCTGCCCCATCAGTTCCAAGAATTGCAATCATGTATCCTGGTCGCTTCAATAAACGTTTAAATTTGGCAACTTTATCAAAAGTTGCTCCCTTGACTTTCTTTGTCAATTCTTTTCTTCCTTCTTCATAGATTCGGTCTATAAGACATTTGCTCTTAGCTTCTTTTCCAACTTTTTTGAGTAATTTTATATAATTATCAGAAAACATTGGAAGACCTTCTTTTAATTCTTCTTCATCTATTTCAGCAATAGCATCATGAGCCTCATTATAAAATTTATCTTTACGATCACAGTTTCCTGTATTCAACACCTCTTTCAACAAAGACTCGATTGCACACCATTTTTTAGAAATCACCTTAATACCATGATGTTCTACAATATGTCTTGCTATAATTTCTCCTGTATAGAACTCATAATTTCCTATAGGAACTAATCCTGTATATACATCAATTTGCACCCCCCAATCTGCTCCCATCAAACAAATTTTAGGCTCATGTCTCTTCCAAATATATGATACAAGATGACCACCATATTCTTCTGCTTTTGCCATTGTGAGATTAAAGAAGCGTTCACAATCTTCTTGTTCTACCCACATATCAATATCACTTCCATCCAGCGAATTTGGCAATAAATCATAATTTCTTAACACTGCATACTTTATTTTTTCTTGATTTAGCATCAAGAAAAACATTTCAATAAAATTCTTCATAACACTTCCTTTTTTTAAAATGTCAATAACTTTGTTGCGTGAGCAGAACTGCTCAATGGAGATGCCTTTAGGCATTGCCTCCGTCTGGTACTGGAAATAAAATCTTTCCAAATCTTCGCTGCTGTACATAAATCAAATGTTTTTAGTTCGGCAGCAAAGATACTTCTTTCTAATTTAAGCCCTAATTTGAGTGCTTACCAACTTGTAGCCCGGCATCGGTTGCATCGGTATGCGCTGCAATAGGGCATAGTAAAGAAGTAATAGGAATTTTTTCATGTTTTCAATATTTACTTACAAGTCCTTGTATCTGTCAAGAATCGCTTAAGCTTCTCTCCATATTCCACGTGCTTCTGCTTATATTTAGCTATGTTATGAATGTAGATGTCATAGTTTTGTTCTGTCATCACACTGTCGAGGTCAAGACTTTCAAGGTCTTCATAAACATAGCCGCAACCGAATTGGCTGATGAAGTCGAGAGCTTTGCATTGTTTTCCTATGACGGGGACATTGTTAAATACCGTGTCGAGCACAACACCGCTACTGCGACGCGAGTACTCGCCTTGATAGTTAAGAATGCAGAAGCGGCTCTGGCGGATATAGTCATAGTATTCGTCATCAGATACGTAGCCAATGTGCAATTCTATATTCCGACAAGAAGATGCCACTTGCCTCAACTGTTCTGCCAAACTTTCATCGCGAACCTTTCCTGCAATGACCATACGACGTCGATTGCCTGCCAACTTGCGTGCCACATCGAGTACCCCCTTCTCTTCCTCTATGCGTCCCACAAAGCACACGTCATACTTCTTGTCCTTGTATGGTATGTCTGGAATGGCGTTTTCGCCCAAGTAAATATAGTCTGGCACGACACAGTATGGGATTCCATAAGCCTCACCTACCATCTCATTTGGGCAGACAATGCCGTCAATCTTGTGCTTCACCAATCGATAGAGCAATCGTTTAGTACGACTATCCACACCTTCCTTGCTATATTGTATAAGGAAAAGGCGGCTCTGACGATGATAGAACAAAGCTATGGCAATGAACGAGCTGAGCACACCACCTTGCTGCACCACGATGGTGTCGCCCTTGGCTTGTTTAAACAGTGCACGAGCATTCATCAGATACTTCCACTTGCTCTTCCACGAAGGCTCAGCCATGAGCAACACATCATTCGGCAAGCGAAGCATCTGTTCCTGCTTGAAGCGCAGCGCATAAATGGGTCCGCCAGCTACAAGCGTCGGCACATGGTTGTGGAACAATTCATAGTAGTTTTGCGCTACGGCAAAATAATGGCCCGTAGAGCGTCCCTTGAAATTGGGACTCTTGATGTCGGCTATAACCAAAGTATTTTCTTCCATAAGTAAGAATGTTATTTGTTTATCACTGTTTTTTGCTGCTTAGAAAGTACAAAACTTCTTCTCACATTAAATATTTTGCCAATTGTATTTTCATTGACATCGTATAAATTGGGAGAAAACGCAAATCCGACGATACTCCAAATCACAGCATTATACAAAATGTATTGTGGAATGTTCTCAATGAACAATAAGAATATGTGTTGGACTATCAACAATCCGAAAATCTGCGCAATGATGTTATCTTTTACAGACAATATTCTGATAACAGCCAAGAGCAGCAACAAGAAGACAATTACTGTATATACGATTCCTCCCTTAAGTAGATAAGAAAGGAATCCGACCTCAGGATTTTGTCGTTCTTCATTGTCTCCTGAGTTATGAGAGAAGAATGGACTAGAATACTTTCCGTTTATTCCTTTACCAAACCATATCGTCTTTGTATCCTGCAAATCGTCAAGTATCTCTTCATAAAGGAATGTCCTTGTATCAGCCGAATTATCGCCAAGAGAAGACGAACGTGACGAGAGTTCGCTATCAAAGACAGAAAAGCCAGTTGTTACATAAAGAAAGAAATAATAAAATGGAATGATAATAGTAGCTATAGCAGCCCAGTTTGCCAAACGTCTGCTTATTATTGGTTTTAAATAAGTATAGGCTGCAATCAACATTGAGATGATAGTTCTTATGACAGGAGTACGTGCACCATCAAACCAGCATAGTGATGCGTAGCAGATACCAGACACAATCAAAGCAATGGCAAGTTTCTTCGGCAAGAACTTTGCAAATGCAAGTGGGAAAAATAGAGTCCAACCTATGTACAGCGAGTATGAAAAGCCGATAAGAAACATGGGCAACGTCAACAAAGAGAAATATGCCAACACTTTCAACAGCCAAAGTACATTTTCTTTACGCATACCAATCTTCACGAATAATGGCAACAAAAATGCTGGGGCATAATCTATATTGCCCCAAAAGGTGAGGGGTACATAAGCATTGTCTATAAACGCGCCATAGAAAATGCTACAGAACACATATGTGAGCAGGATGGTATAGATTGTTCGTGGAAACTTTGAACATATTTGTAAATGACGATTCTTGTAAAAATACATGATAAGAGAAAACATGGACAAAGCTAAAAGCAATGCACCAAAGTTTTTTGCTATGGCATTATATCTAATAATAAGTGATGGGGATACCAAAAGTGCATACAGTAGCAAAGAACCAATACACCAACGGGGCCACTTTTGTATTTTCACGCTGTCAATATTACTGTTCATAATTGAAGATTATTTGAAGTATGTGGGACATTGTTTGGCTATACCGATTCAAGGAATATCTATCTTTAGCAAACCCTCTAACAAGTTCAGCTTGTTTACTTAATGTGGAAGAATCTGCCTCACTCCATTTTTCAACTTCTTCCACAATATCATTTACATGAAATGATTTCAAATAGTCTATACCATTCGTCTCAACAGACGTTTCACGAGTAATCAATGGTATAAGTCCAAAATTCATAGCTGTCAGTGTAGATGTAGAAACGCCTTCTGTACAAGAAGGAAACAAGAAAAATGCACATTCGTTGAACACTTTGTTGGCAGATTCAGAGCCAATCTGCAAATAGCCATGGTCTATTACATTTGATGGTTTTATTTTCGATAGCATTCTTCTATCCACAGAATCCAATCCTGCTACATGAAGAACAAGATCTGGCATCTCCGAAAACGCATCATATAAGATATCAAGTCCTTTCAAAACTGCACCACGAGACCCCATCCAAAGGAAATGCTTTTTCGCCTTGTTGAAATCTTTATTCTTTAAGTCATAACCATCGCTTTTCAAACCAGTAGGACTAATTAAGAATACCTTCTTGCTTGTCAAAAGTTTTTCGTCTCCGTTCTTTCCAATCATTACTATATAGTCAGCATTGTCTATGTCTTCATCATTAAAGAATAAACCAGAACGATTGACAGGTGCCTTGATGTGGTGACGTTCGTAGAGGTAAGCAATCCGTTCCTTTTCTTTTTGCAAAGAGTAGAATGGAGGCTTTTCAGTCAGATACAAGATGCTTTTTGCCTGCGGATTTCTCTCCAATGCTTTTCTGTATGCTGGGCCGAACCCCATCACATAATCATAGTCGTTGCTAATCGTACCATCGTAGTTGTACGCACATACGTCTATGCGACAATTGTTGTTTACAAGTGATTCTATAAGTGCAGCACACTCCACACCCCGTGTACCTTTTTGTTTTGCCCAATCCTGAACATGAAATGTATTTGTGACATAGCAAAGCAGCACTTTGGGTTGGCAAGAATAATCCACACCAACGCCAATGTTTCTAAACATTTCCTTTCCACTGGCACCTTGGAACTTATAATCTCTTAGAAATCTTATGATGGGGAGAGGAATGTTATTTAATATTATATTCTTAATGTTCATATCGCTGATATTTTATTATTTACAAAATTCAAATGCAGTCCAACAATGTATTGAGAGTTATAATTCTTACGCCATTGTGGTTTGAAATGCTGATTATATATAGTGATTATTCCTTTCGCCAAATTATCCGCATCTTTATATTTTGCAAGATAGCCTGTAATATCCGTCTGCACGATTTCAGGTATTGCCGTACAGTCAAATCCTATAACAGGAGTGTTGCACAGGATATTCTCCAAGAATGTCAGTCCAAAACTTTCTGCCAATGATGGAGATACAAACAAGTCTGTGGCATTACAAATTAACGAAAGGGCATATTCGTCATTAATTGGACCGAGAAATGTCACAGGGTATTTCAATTCATCCACTGTTTTCTGATTGTAATCACTACCATAAACCACTAATTGTACATTTTGCAAGTCAGTCTTGTTTATGGCATCACGCAAATAGTCAAATCCTTTAAACCTATTTCCGGTTCCAGCTTGGCAACCAAAAGTGATGATAAATTTATCTTGTGGTAAATTTAGAATTGACTTAGCTATATTTTTATCAATAGGTTTGAAAATATGCTCGTCTACAACATTGGGTATAACATGTATATACTTGCCTTTTAATATATATGAGTTCCTTGCACATTCTGCCATCCATTTGCTTGGCGAAACAAATATGAGGTTGTCGTATTTCTGGAACAATTTTCTTTTAATCTCGCTTTGTTTGTGAGCAATGTGGAATCGCGATTCAAACATTCGGCAATTGTTGCAACCCGAATAGTATTCCTTACAGTCAAAGGCATGATGACATCCACCTGTCATTGTCCACATATCATGCATGAAAAACACAACAGGCTTCTTTGTCTTGGCTATCCTTTCGATATCAGAACTGCTTAAAAAGCCTCCTGCAATCCAATGCAGATATATAACATCTGCATCGGCTACATACTTATGCAATTCATCGTTGGAAGTAACCAATGGAAGAGGGCTGTAGAAATAAGTGCCAACCTTCTTCTTTTTTAACACCCACTTCTGATATAAAGAATTTAGTGCAATGCAAGCTAACAATGAAGTTTTTTTCTGCAAATTATACACTTTGTTACGTTTTATGGTAGGCTGCAAAGTGACGACAGACGAATCGATACCAACCTTCCGCATTGCTGTATGAAGGCGAAAGGCTGCATTTCCCGCAGGTGTCATACCAGTTTGTATATGTAATATTTTCATAATAACAATAATAATCTTTTATTAAACTTATTCATCCAATGAGCCCCGAATAGAGTTACAACCAAGCTCAATACTATAAACACATACGAATTAGGGATCCATGGTGCAAGCGACATCAACACTATGAAATGGAGAATATAAAACTCATATGATATATTTCCCAAGAAAAGCAACACTTTTGACTGACGACTAAATGTCCATACATTAGCCAAGAATATCAAACATAATGCGCCCATACTCTGTATCATCATAAAATATGTCTGTGTAGAATCAAATGAGAATTGTTTTGCTATATTTCTGCTATTCAGCAAAAGGCAGCCAACCAGAATCAAGGTAAGAGTTAGGGACTTACCTATTTTCACACTATGTTTTTTGCACAAAAAGACATGCAATAAATATCCTGCAACGAAAGGACCTATGCATGAAATCAATGGCAATGGGATAAACCAACTTATTGCAAACAATAGTATACTCGGAATTAATTTCCCTCGATTGCTGATTGCAACTACAATAGGCATAAGTATAAACATTTTTACCTCAGGACTCAAATACCATGATGGAGGATTTATGGCATCTGGATTATGGGGAGCAAGCACCATTGCGTTACACAAAAGTTCTTTTAAGCTGACATTGTCTTGCCAAAATTTTGATGCCCATGCCGTCATTTCATTGCTGTCGACATATATTCCATACTTTATGTAGACTGTAAGCATAATCCAACCTATGATTAATGATAGCAAATGGGGAGGGTAAATTCTTAATGATTTTTTTACTAACCCACGAATGTAGCCTCGTACACTAAATTGGGTCTCTCTGTAGTAGTAAAAGCCGCTCAATGTGAAGAAAAAAATCACAGCCCATTGTCCATCGAAAAAGAAATGGAAATGTGTTGGCATCAACGACTGTACCCAACCAATCTTGTATATGTTCAATGAATGCGAAAAGAATACAACTATGGCACATATTCCTCGAAGGTACTGAATGTTGTAGTTAAGTTTATTTTCTGACATAACGTTTTTCTATGTTATTCCATAACAAATTCCACAAGAACATGCGGATCTTATCAATAAAGACAGATGCCATAAACACGCACACCACAAATACGATTACAAAAGCGATGTAACAAGCCAAAGAATTTGATGTATACATATTGCTTACATACCTAATAAACAACCGTATTACATTCGGATTGGCATGTATAAGAAATGCAGAAAAAGAGGATATGGCAATCCAATTCACCACCCTGCTTGTTATGCATACCTTCAAAAATAGCCGTAAATAGCAAACTGCCACACCGATTATCAAAGGATTGCTATATGCCAATCCATGTTGCAAATACTTACAAACGAATTTTGAGTTTAACACATCAAAATAAGAAGCGATCACTGGCAATAATAATAACCCGTAAAAAAATAATCCCGTGATGGCTATTTTCATTTTACCCCCTCCGATGCATATGCAAGTAGTATTTGGATATTTTTTTATGTAGCTACCTATTAAATAGAGTAAGACAAAAGACATTGTGCTATACCCACTTCTAATGGATAGGTCTGCCATTGTCGCAAAATCAAATACAGTTTGATATGCGAGCATTGACAATATGATTATGCAATGAGTCCTTCTACTGCAATTATCCACAAAAGTATTGATTATAGGCGACACGATGAATAGCAGAAGGTATGATTTTATGAACCAATTTGCCTCTGTCAAGAAAAAGCATTCTTTTATGTCTTGTACATTTAATCGGCAACGTCCTAAAACCAACCATAAAACATAAATAAAGATAGAGTAAAAAAGAACCTGAAAAAGGTAATTGCCAAGTCCCTTTACTTTTGGTTTGATGTGGAAATATCCAGATATCAAAATGAAAATATCTACTGCCGGAACCGAAAAAATCTGTATGGCACTTATGGCCAATCCCGAGCTATCAAATTTCTGCGGCACCCCCAGAGACAAGAATGCCGTATGAACCATTATTACCATCATTGTGGCAATAATACGTAGTATCTCTATATTGCTTTGACGTTGCATATCAATCCAATGATTTTTTTAGGAAAAGCTTTGACCGCTCTATGTTTTCTTGTATTCTGTCTATATAGTTAATAGCATCATAGCTATTAGAAAGACTTTCTTTTAATTCTACCATGTCAGTAACAATATTATTAAAGCCAAAACGTTGTTTCAAATCCAAGAAACGTGATGCTCTGTTCTTTTCTTTATAATAGGTAACAAAAGGCTTGCGATTCTTCAAAGAGAACATTACTCCATGAAAAGAGTCTGTATAAACAAAAGAAGCATATTTAAACAACACCAACCAATCTATTGGAGAGGCACTATAGAAAGTTTTTGTCGCCCATTTGAAAATTTTAGGTGCATTTTCTGTCAGCACAACAGCGATAACGTTGTCAATCCCCGTATGTCGCTTTATAAGTTCAATCGCTTCAGAATTACCTCCATTTATATCTGCCCCCAATATATAGGCAAGAATATAGTTGCCTTCTACGATAGATTTGATACCATTTGTCAAATCACTAAAATCATACAACAATGTCGGGTCTGAAACAATTGGGACTTTCTGTTTTGTAAGGTCAAATACAAAATTTTGTGTTTCCTTATTTCTGACGCTAAGGGAGTAGAACTCAGATAAGAGCACAGCTATTTCATCTCGTTTAAGAATATTTTTAGCTCTATTTATCGCACAGCAAGGAGCATAACTAATCTTTCTGCCACGATAATCATGCATATTATCGAAAAAATAGCATAAATCATTCCAGCGAGAAGGCCCCCACACCTGATCACTACCAGTTATTACTGCATCATATTTATTTAAAGCATCAGAAAAATTAGTATAATCAACTGATTCTGAAAGATTAAGTCTACTGCTGACAAAACTGGAAAAACTTTTCCTCATCCCTGAAGAATATTTTAGCTTTAAAAACATTTTTCTTATACCATTAACGAAATCATGGCGAAGATTATTATTATGCCAAAAGCGTTTTCTACTATAGTTCTGTGGAATGAAATTTATGACTTCCACTTCATGCCCTAGACTCTTCAGATACTGTTGTAAAGCATAACATTGAAGGACTGCGCCATAATTAATGGCAAAATGATATGTCAATATTCCTATCTTCATTTTTTAACGATGATTTTGTGTAAAATTTTACGCAATAACTTTTTTACTTCTACTTTATTCTTGCACAATATTTGAATTTTTTCTTCAAAAGTTCTGTTGTCGGCTTGAAAGAATTGCGTTCTATCTTTATTGATTAAAGCTGATCTTACAAGAGCAGGATTCTTTTGCACTAAATCTTCCCAAGATGCATCAAACAACATTGCATTCATCTCTTGAACTGCAATAGAACCTTTATCTGTTGCTACGACAATAGCAGAAACACCTTTGTCATCATCGATGTTTGAAATAAGAGTATGAATGTTCCAATAATCAGCAATAGTTATATCACTACCACTACTAAGCCCTTTTATTTCGCACGAATAACATGAAGGTCGTAAATACAAATCTTTAAGAAAACCGCGTAAAAACAGGTTCTCATTTAACGGCTTATACGAGAGCAAAACCGAATTTTCCCCTTCGGCTGACGCCTCGGAGAATACAAGAGCAAAACCACATTTTTTCCACCCGTTTCTTTTGTCTCGGAAAGAGATAGACCGAATTTTCATTCCTTTCATATCCAGCCCATCTTTTTCCGAGACGAGAGGAATACAAGGGAGCAAAACCGTATTTTTTCTACCGCCCTGACGGGCGGAACAATTATTAATTTCATCTCTCAAGTATGTACGAAAAACCCCTGGGCTAGGCACTCCATGACAAATAAAATCAACAGCTAATAAATTTACATAATCTTTGCGTAAATATTGCTTTAAACCAGCAATTTGGCATGGAGTACCAGAATATAACACCTTTCTTCCTTGCTTTAAGAAAGCTTCAGCCTGCTTATAGGAATTACCTACCTTACTTTGCACATACTTAGAACCGCGAAATTTTGCCAAATCCTCTTTTTTTTCTGCAAAGCTATGAACAACCTCCCAACGCTCATTAAAACCAGCGCCAAAAACAACACCTCCTTCATCAATTACATTTTCTGCCAACAAAGTAAATATTCCGCCAGACGAACTCTGCATACGCACTTCATCATTTTGGTTTTTTGCAGCAAATACATTCAAAGGCTTCCGTTCTTCTTTGCTATTTATAACAGGACACGTTTTCTCACATAATCCACAATCAATGCACAAGATTTTATCTACATAAGGATAGAGAAAACCTTCATCATCCTCTCGCATAGATATACATTGCTTTGGACATTTCTGAACACAGGCGTTACAACCGCAACAATTGGATTTATCTTTTATATTTATCATTTATTCTTTATTTTATGAAAAATAGCCATAACCTTAGACTTTACGAAACTTCTTTCATTAACAGATAGTCCCAACAAATAAGCAGTCACAGCAATAGACATAACACACATTAAGAATACTGTAAAAACTCTCAACAGGCCGGAATTCATACTATAATAAAATATCGATGGAAGAATGACAGACACCCCCACAACTATAAGTACAGGCTTATAGATATATATGAAATAGTCTCTGATTCGTAAGCCTATCAAAGGGCGAAGAAGAATCATACGCGCCACTTGAGTAACGGATTCAATTAGAAAATGGACAATGAATACAGAATACGCCGGGCATCCCATTTTCAAGCACAAATACGATATCGGTAATATTAGCAACAAAATTGTACCACAAACCGCTTGATATTTCATGACCCTACCCGTTGCCTGATTAGCGATAATAAGCGGATTAGCTATTGTATAAATCAACGAAGTACATATCATGATTCTTAAAAAAGCAACAGCATTTTCCGGAACAATTTTTAGCCAAATAGTCAGAATAAAATCTGTCTCATACAATACTGGTAATGACAGAAAGAAAAGCAGGTAAAAAGAAAAACGGGCACTTCGAAACATGAGCCTATGCATTTCATTCAGTTCTCCTGTAGCATACGTCTTGGTTATCTGCGGATTGAGTGCAGTCTGGAAATTTCCCACAAACTGCTGAATTGCACCTTGTACTTGTACTGCCACTGCACGTGCAGCATTCACAACTGGACCAAAAAAGAAATTGAGTAACATATTCAAACCTTGTCCAAATAATACTCCTGCCATATTTCCGAACAAATTCCAGCCTGCGAAACCTGTCATTTCCTTGAAAAGTTTCTTATCCCATACATGCTTGTATCTTGTTTCCTCAAAATGCTTATTGCAATAAATGCTATAACAGAATCGTATCAAAATCTGAATCATCAAAATAAGTATAGCATATAGAATCAACTTATCATAAGAAAATACTAGCAACAAATAAACAATGGCCAATTTCAGCACAACTTCCAGGATAGATATGTAAGCAAAGGCTGACATTTTCTCATGTGCAATGACATCTGCATTGTATGGTACGCTAACTATCATAACAACCATAGAAACTATGGAACATTGCATAACCCATAAGGCAGCATCCATACGATCTGCTGGTATTTGCATTTTATTGTACAAGAACCACAAACCTACAGTTTCTCCCAATAATACTATTATGACAGCTATCAATGAATGAATCTGAAGAGTGGTACTAAATACTGTTTGCAATCTGTTCTTATCCCCTTTACCAAGGGCAAAAGTAATATACCGTTGTGTTGCCGAAGACATGGAATTATTTATAAAAACAAACATACCTACGACTCCCCCCACAACGCTATATATACCAAAATCCTCAACACCCAATGTATTTAAGACTACACGACTCGTAAACAGAGACACTGCCATCATAAGTAGCATTCGGAAGTAAAGAAGCAAGGTATTCTTCGCTATTCGCTTATTATTATCTGATGTTTGGGTTGACATTAGTCTAATTTATTATTTTGATATTATATGCTTGCATTCTATCCTTACCATCTTTCAGAGTTGCCTGAAATTGAACTTTTTTTCCTTTTAAGTTTTTAAAATGAAGATTAGGATTTCTTCTACTAGAAAAGAAAAGTTCCTCTCCATTATCAGAAGAGATAAACCCATAAGGACGACAACCTGCATAAAAAATTTTTTTCACTATACCTTGACGAACACTTGATAACTTTTGCAATTCTTGCCGTATCGGCTCTAATGGAATTCCATCCATTTTCTTCACGATAAGTTCAGTGAATATCTGTGCCTCTTTCATTAGATGTGGACTTTTATGCAAATTCTGAGTCCAATATTTTTCACAATCTCGAAATACTTCTATAGCTTTTTCAAAATTAGCTTTAGCATCCTCAATATTATATGTATTTTTCAAGATGCTTAGAGCATACTTATCAGAGGTTCTTTCATTATTCATATCTATTTTCTTACCTCCCAACAAGCGAAAATAAATCATCATAAGATGAGCCTTATATTTGATAAAGTAATTAGTTATAACTTTTTCTTTAATAAGCCTTTCAAGAGTCAAAAAAGTATACGCAACTGCGAAATAAGGCAAATTACTATGCTTCTCACAAAATAATTGACTGCGATATTTCTTCAATAAAAAAGATTCATGCAAATGAGCCTTTTCTGGATGTTGTAAAATAGCCCCCACATAAAACTGTGTAAGGTTACGCAAATTAAATTTCTGATACTGTTTTATATTAGGATTATCAGCATATTGCTTTGCTCTACGCTCATAATAAATTTTATCAGAAAAATCAGCAACATAGTCATTTACAAACTGTTCAAAGTTCTTATGAAACTGTCTAGTACATTCAAAAGCTTCCTCCATTACAATATTTTGTCTATTTGTTCCTTTTACGATTTCATTAGACAAATCATTATTGTTAGTTGATATGATTTTTACTACAATTGATATTTTAGCTAAATCTATCTTTTGTTTGGAAGCATTAAATAGCAAATAACTTGATTGACAACCATTAACTATTTGAGGATTCTCAATTTCTAATAAACGATTTCCCTGGCTAAAAGAACTACATACAATAGTTATTCCATTATTAAACAGAACGAATCTTTCTGGTAATTTTTTTATTGTTTCGGCTATTTCACTGTTAATAGAATTATCACCTTGAAAATCTCGAACATTATCATTAAACAATGTTTTTCTTATTATTCCATCATCCGTATTAATCATTGAAACAAAGTCTTTGGCATGACACAAAACAACACAAGAATTCCCAACATCATCTGTCCCAGGCAATTCCATTGTATCTATATATGGAAGCTTCGATTTAAACTTATTCTGATTTTGCTCAATAATACTCTTAAATTCTTTTGCTCCTTGAAAGTGAAAAATTAGAGTTTCACAATAATTCGCCATATCTTTTTTAAATGTACGAACTTGATCATTATGTTGTTCATGCTCTCTACATTCTCCTAACGTTACATAGTAACAACGAATAATAGGCTCGACTTTCCATTGTAACATGACATCTTCACTATAAAGATAATTGCACAAATCTCTCCAAAATTGTACTTGAACATTAAATGGATATGTACTTTCTTTATCAAAGAATGCCCTAATACCACTTATAAAAGCCCCTAATTCTTGACTATCAAAATTTTTGGTGTTTTTTGCCTGTATAAAGATTATCTCTATTTCTAGCTGGCCTTTCTTTAAAAATTCGTCTATTTCATCTTGGGTTTTTATCAAATAATTATTAATCTTGATAGCTATTCCATCTATTCCACCATCATTGCCACCACCAATGCTTACTGTATCCAATAATTCCATATCAGAAGAAAAAGCATCTGGTTGATGTTGAAGCAGTTCTGTATAATTTGCAAATTTTTCAAAAGCTTCGCTATCAGAACACTTTGATAGTTCAAAAGCCTCAACAAACTTTTTTTGATGAGCTTTAATTATTGGTTCATATATCATACCTAACTATAATTTATTTTCCAAATTCTTTGATTCTCTGTTCTTTTTTTAGCTCGCAAACCCAAAGTTGTCCGTGCTTCTCGGCTATGATGTAGCCATCCAAGCCATGAACTACGACCTTGGTTTCATCAGCGGCATGGACTACACAGTTATGGCAGTCGTAGAGGCGGATGTCCTTGCCTACCTTGGCGTTGCCGTTATCGTCCTGCGGGAGGAGCGTGCGGAGACTGCCCCAGCTGCCAAGGTTGCTCCAACCGAACTCGGCGGGGAGGGTGTAGATGTCTTTCGACTTCTCCATTACGGCGTAGTCGATGCTTATCTTTTCGCAGGTGGGGAAGAGTCGGGCTACTTCTTCTTTCTCCTTTTCGGTGTAGAAGGAGGTGGACATTTCGTCCATGATGGCTGCAAGGTTGGGCTGGAATGTGCGGATGGCTCGGCTGATGGTGTCGATGTTCCACACGAAGATGCCAGCGTTCCAATAGTAGTTGCCAGCTGAGAGGTAGTGCTCGGCGGTCGTGAGGTCGGGCTTTTCCTTGAAGGCTTCTACCTTATATATCTCATCCACGTCCGTTGGCTCGGTTGCAGCTATGTAGCCATAGCCTGTCTCTGGACGGCTTGGCTTAATACCGATGGTTACGATGGCTTCTTTGTCGGATGTATAGCTTAATGCCTTGCTGAGAACACGCTGATATTCTGTTGTGTTTATGACCAGGGCATCGGAGGAGGTTACAACGATGTTGGCATTGGGATACTGCTTCTGGATTTTCCAGCAAGCGTAGGCGATGCAGGGGGCTGTGTTGCGTGCCTCTGGCTCGGCGAGGATGTTATCTGTCGGCATGTCAGGAATCTGCTCCTTGACGATACTGATGTATTTCTCGTTTGTGACCACCCACATATTCTCTACCGGACAGATCGGTTTCAATCTGTCAACGGTGAGCTGTATGAGCGAACGTCCCACCCCCATCACGTCTATAAACTGCTTGGGATACTCGGGAGTGGATATAGGCCACAAGCGGCTACCAATGCCGCCAGCCATGATTATGATTTGTATATCATTACAATTATTCATCTTTTTAAGTTTGTCCTACATATTCCGTATAGACAGAATATTCTTGATAAGAATAGAATCTTTAGATTTAACTATAGAATCCAATAATCATAAAAAATGGTATCTTGGAAAGATGAATTCATTTTTTCAAACGAACTTTTTCATAATTGTCTACTGCATCCAATAATCTACTTGCTTCTTTGTCTGTAAAAGCAAGTACGGATACCACTCTATGATGTGATGGCGCATTAATAATTATTCTGCCGTTAACACCACCACCTTTAGCTTTGATTCTCAGATTCTTTACTCCCATCATTTTGTGTTAATTTATAAAGTTTGTCAATTTGACTATATAATCCATCACTAATTCCTTTCAGTACACAAACATCTATAGTTCTATTAAAAATTCCTTCTTCAGAACTATCAATACATAAAAAACCACGTAGAATTTCTTGTTTTTGTTCATCTGCCATCAAAGGCACAATCGGAACGACCAAGGTCGAACGGTATTTCAAAGGCCAATTTCTTCTCCTTAAAACATTCTCAAATAGACCAAATGGCTTTCTTGGTTGCCATCCTTGGTGAAGACGTGTGTTTTTGTAATCCTTACATATTGGAAGATGTCCTTCATAATAATAAGATGTATCTTCATTGTCATTTTCTATGTTAGTATAGATAAACTCAAAATCAGAATTAGCATCTATCCAATGTTTTGTTTTATCGTTATTCCCTGTACGTCTTTGATTCTTCTTTGAATATTCGTCTCGTACTAGAGTTTGAGCTTTGGCACGATTATTTTCAATGACTATAAATTTTATACAGACACCAATTTCTGTATTATAGACTTTGGAAAATGCGTTATGTATAGAGTCACAAAGATCAGATAATTCTCCTATAATGTCATTAACCGTAGCATTTTCATTTCTTTCCGACTTATGGATATGCGCAAATCCTGTATTTATATCATCAAAAATTGTGGCATATCTGACAGTTCTTCTATAGCGAGAAACGATATAATAGTTGGTAAATAAAAATATTAGACATAGAAAACCCAAGAAAGCGACTCCTATTTCCCCTTGATAATTTAAGTTCGGTAGGAAATATACTCCAAAAGCCCATATGGAGGCAAGGCTTCCAACTATAGACAATAGTAAAATAATATAATCTTCAAATGTTTTCTCCATAAGTCTCATATAGTATATATATTAGATTTCCCAAACAACATCTTTGCCCCATTGATAATAGCATCAGATGCAGAAGGATAATAAACTACTAAATTTTCTTTTGCTCTTGTACAGCAAACATAGAATAGTTTCTTGGTTCGCTCTACAATAGAATATTTCTTACCATTATCATAAAACAAGGAGGCAAAATCATAGTTAGACCAATTGGATTTCAATATAACCAACACATTGTTATATTCCAATCCTTTTGTCTTGTGTTGAGTAGAGAAAGGTTTATTGCCCATACGATAGTTGTAAACGTTTCTTGCTTCTTTATAGCTGACCTCTTTTATTCGTTTCCATAGATAGGGATTGTTCTCTATATAAGAATTAACCTTATCGTCTTTTACACAAATTCCCAAACTGTCAGCCAAATCAATTACTTCAGAAATGGTCATGTCATTATATGAACTGACAATTCTGTCTATTCCTTCCCGAAGTTCCTTCTTCTGGCTTGCCCTTGTAATCTGCTTAATGCTGGTTGAACGCATAAATTCATTATAATCCTTGTCAAGATATAATTGAATGCAATGTTCAATCTTGTGCAAATGATGGTTGAGTGGGGACAACTTGGAACCTGTCCCTTTACCTGCATCTTTTTCTGATTTGTCATCCAACAATTGGTCTTTGTCTACATAACACGCAATACTTTCAAATGGCATATTCAATGCTTCTGCGTAAAGATTCGAATTCGTATTAATGAAATCTTGTTGTGCTTTAGTAGGAGACAATTTCTTTTCGCCATCTGGGAATTTTGATGATAAAACATCAATTGCTTCACCAAAAGTAAGTGATATTATATCTTCAAGCAATCCTTTTTCTTTAGCATATTTCCTTAAATTTTTACCATAGCCTATGATTTTATCCGAATCATGTATTCGCATCAAGGTTTCAAATCCTGCTTCATTTGCAATCAGGTTATGAGTCAACCGTAGTTCCTTCGTATTTTCCGTATCAGAAAAATCCCACCCTAATTCGTTTGTGAGTTTTTCTTTCAAAGTTTCAGTCTTGTCCTCATTGGAATAATAAAATGAGACAGAGCCTTCTTTTATATGTCCATCTGCTGTCATGTTTGGGGCTTTTAAATCAGTGGAAGGTTCTTGACGCAAGCTATCCAAACGAAGAGAGTTTGCTAAAGTTATAACAGCTTGCGGACACCTTCTGTTTTGCTTCTTTTGTACCTCATAAACACAACCATCAGATTTATCGTTCGTAATAAGATAGTTATCTATATTACCTACGCCATCATCATAAATGGCTTGCATAGAATCGCCAAAGAAGCCCACAACACACTTTTTAGTAACTTTTGGGAAATACTCCAACAGTATTTTAACAATAAGCGGATTGGTATCTTGGTACTCATCTATAAAGATAAAAGGGTATCTCGACTTGACGAAAGACACTATCTTGGGATATTTGGCAAACATCCTTTCTGAAAGTTTCAATACCTCATCATGCGAAACGATGCCATCTTGAAGCTTTAGGTATTCCTTGTATTGTATTGCAAAGTCGGGGTCTCTGTTCTTGTCAAAGAAATCTGACGGAATATTACCTTCATATCCATTTAGTGATATTCCTGAATTTTCCGTGTTCAGCATTTCTATCAACGTGACTTTAATTTCTCGTTGAAAGTTTTTGATATTATCCCACAGGAAATCGTGAATAGTCGAAACATTAAGATTGGAATGGCCAACTCGCCGTTCTATCTCATGTACAGAAGCATTGGTATAGGTCATACAGGCAATCTTGCTTGACGGATGTCTCGCAATAACCTCACGTATGACTTGTACCAAAGAATAAGTCTTTCCGCTACCAGCACCACCGCTAAGGAGGAATTTTTCTCCTTTTTCTATATGTTCGATGATTTTCTCTACTTCCTGATCCATAAGAGTCCGTCCTTTATGTATTTAGGAATATTCCAACCACAGAATTCCTTGTTACCATCTTTCTTGCTGTTGTATATTATCTCAACCGCAAAAGTAGCCTTGCTCTCAATGCCATTTTCAGCCAAATCATACGCATCTACATCTTTGGTTGTATCTAAGAAATCTTTTAATTCCCCTTCGTCCAAACCTCGGATTTTCGATTTGTTGTTCTGCAAGAATTCCTTATTGATAGCAAAGAAATTATCTTCAAATGTTCTTGCCTGATAGTTGTTTTCTTTCATTTGAAAACAAACTCTCATATTGCCATTCTCATCTTGCTCCCATTGGGATTTTGCTGCATTCCAAGTGAATACTTTTTGATTATCTGTCAACGAGAGCAATTTGTTTACTTTCAAATCATTCCCATCTTTCAAATTCTTGAAATATTCTTTCAATGCATTGTTGGATGTCAGCATTGTATCAGAGTCTACATATTTTGTTTTAAGGATATGACCTTTGCCATTTATTTTATGTCCAACATCCAAGTCTGTAAATACAACAGCCTTTTCTAATCCTATGAAGTTGATGAATTTTCCAAAGATGTGCGAATAAGCACCTACCTCTATGATAGAAATATTCTGTTTGCAGAGTGGTAGTTCATTTTTATCTTCATCACACAGCTCTTCTTGGTCTAACTTCTTCATTAAAATCGGTAGAAGTATGCGCTCTGTATCTCCTTCTATGAATATTGCTTTGTCGGCAAAGAACAATTCGCTTCTGCTGAGTGTCAGATAATGTTTCAGAAATGTATACCATTGCTGTTCATCGTTATCATACTCTTTCTGCAAGTCTTTCAAGTTCTTTGCTGTCACCTCATTTCCTGCTCTTCTCATGTATTTTATTTCACTAAACTCACTTTCTGATACAATATGAGAAGAGTGGGTGCTGATAATAGACTGAATTTGTCTAGATTCGTCTTTTGTTGTCAATGGCGCATTAAGCAATTTCTTGATGTTCTTGATGAATATGTATTGCATCTGTGGATGCGTATGAGCTTCGGGTTCTTCTATGATGAGCAGATTGATGTTTGCCATCTTTCCATTACGCCCTTTCATAAAGACTTGACGAATAATTTCAATTTGGAATATCATAGAAATCAAGTTCATATATCCCAATCCGTTATGGTCTTCAGGTAATTGAGTTCCTGTATGTTCATAAACAACCTTGGTATTTCCTTTCAGAAGGTTCTGCTGCTTTAGGGAAGAAGTAACCATAAGCTTTGTTTCCTTCGGTTTAACGCCACCCATTTCTTCCACTTTTCCAAGAACGTCACTAAACATTTCGCCATATACAACTCCTAACTTCTTGTCAGAGTCAGAAATCGTTTGTATGAAATTGTCAAGTGCTTCTTCGTTGTCTTCAGATTTCAACTGCTCAAACAGTTCTGCAGTCTGCAAGGACAAAGTTTTATCATTTTCCTTATTGGCTACTTGACGCTTTGCGTCTATATAACCAATGGAAATCAAGGCGTCTTCATGAAATTGAGGTCGATTCTTCAAGTCAATATAATCATTCTCATTAGTTTTATTGTTTATCGAATCGTATGCAACAGATTTTCTGCGTAGTACAAAATAGTTGGCTATACTTTTATCTAAAAGATTTTCAATTTCCTCACATATATCCGTTCCATGTTTTGTTGCATTGACTTTTGCTTTTTCTCGGAGTCTGTAATAAGCTTCATAAGGAAGTACATAGTCATACCCGAGAACGACATAATAGTTATTCTCGTCTAAATCCATCATGATTAGACCGACATTTGACAAGTCATCCTCGTCATTATACTTTATATATAATCGAAGTCTAATGCCATCTTCTTGGTAATCATCCTCATTGATATCTTCATCTTTAGTCAACATGTCAACCAATGATTTCTTGTAGTCAAGATTGAAATCATCTATATGGATGCAACCGCCTTTATCTCTCCAATGAAATATTTTATCCAAAAGATACAAGAGCGAAGTTTTACCCGAATTGTTCTTTCCTATGATGAGCGATAATTCCTCCTCTAAATCAATAGAAAAATTCTTAAGCAACCGGAAATTTTCAATGGTTATTTTGCTTAGGTACATAATTGTGCAAATAAAAAAAACAATAATAAAACCTTAAAATAAGGAGTTCGTATAGATGAACGACTGTGGCACTTTAAAGTTTGGAACGACCTGTTCAGGATCTATACATTCCTTATATATCTTACATTCCGTTATTTTCAATGCAACAGCCTTCTCTTTTCCGTTATAATACTTGTCATAGAAATTCCTTGAAACTCCAGATTGCTTCTTGGTCAACGCCCAAACATGCTCTGGTGTATCACAGATAATATCTTCCACCTTGAATTCGCCTACAATCTTGCTGATTGGTCGACTGGCATATATGTACACTTTGTCAACCTTATGCTTAAAAAGAATCTTGCGGTATTCGTATTTTTTCTCGCCTGAAAAGATTTTTTCAACAAACTCAGGCTTAATCGATAATATAATCTTCATCTATTTTTCCTAATTCTAACAACTTGTCAAATTGCTCATTAGTTAGCTTGAAAAATCCCCAATAATTAGGATGTAAACCAACTTGCTCTTGCATATCCTTGTTGATTACCTTTTTGGTAAAAGCAATGTTATAGACCATCTTGACAACAGTAAAGTTATTCTTGTGATTATACCAGTATCTCAACTTTTGATCATTGAATACGGAATAACGATTGGTATATTTCAAAAAGGCATTCTCATCAGCAAAGTCCGTGAAAGTCTTGACTTCACAAACGGTACACACAGAAGTACACACACTACGATAGGCAGCAAAACCTTGTTGGTCACTTGTACGATATATAACAAGTATGTCACCCTTCTTTAAATCTTTGACTCCTGACATCCAACATATGTATATCTTATATATACTATTTGTCTCTGAAATATCTTGTATAGGATCGTACTTCTGCTCATTATTCAAAATTGAGTCAGGGAAAAGTTGAGTATGATATTCAGGGTTGATAGAGAGTATATATTTGTCTGAACCTGTTTTCTTGACAAAAGGATAATCAAGCATCATATCACCAACATGTGTTCTCATATCCTTTACCAAAACATATTCACTTTTTTCCTCACCATGTATTTTATCAGCAACATGAGAAAAACCAAACTTCTCGAACACAGCTATCAACTTTTGCAAGCTCTCAGTCGGAAACATTGTTACGTATATTTCATCAACATCTTCGTCTATTGCCTTGTCCATTATTTTCTTCATGAAACGCTCACCACGAGTTGTATGACGATTGTCATTATCAACCTTGAATGTGCCTACTTTCAATCGTTTTTTTGCAGGAAGGACTGGAGTTATATCTAACAATTCCTCTTCCTCAATTTTCAAATATAGAAAATCTTTCAATTCGCCCTCTATGTAATAGCAATAGGCGGTTGCGCCTGATGCAGCCTTCTTGTTATACCACTTATTAAATTCAGGGTAGCTATCTCTCAATGAATCGAAAAATGAATCATTGACATCAATGTCCGAGAATGATTTTATTTGTAAATCCATAGTTTCTTAATTAGATTATGATTGTAGTATTTCAATTGGGTGTTAGGGATAAATATCATATATGTTCAAGTAGTTCTTCCGATTGACCCTACGCTTATGGACACTTCTTTACCTCTGAACCAGTCTTATCGTCTGGCTCAGGAACGTGGTGCCGTTTGGAGAAGCGAGGTCTTCGTTGGCGATAGAAGGAGGTCCGTACCATTTGGTTTCATGAATTCTTTTCTACTTTATGTCGTTGGCTGCAAACACACGTAATGGTTGCAATCATATAGGCGGTGAAAATGATGTGTTTTTTGACTATACCCTTGGCTATGTTAGCTAATCACAAGTTCTTCATATGCTCATCAAAACCCTTGCAACATATATAATCATGCTGGATGTAGATTTCAGTATTGAGTGTTTGGCGGGATTTGGTGATGCATTCAGAATAGGTGACTGTTGATGTAGATGCGAGGGCATTGAGATTGTAGCTGAAATTATCTATACCGTTTTTATTGACATCAATGTCGGTGACAAGTAAAAAGACGATGGGCATGTCGGAAAATTTATCTGTTTGACAAATAGAATCAACTTCATGGTTAATATAGTGTCTGAAAGCTACTGTTTTCACTCTGCCACCTCAAAATCTTCCTGGTGCACGCCTCTGAGTGCGACGGCGTGTCCGGCGAAGTCGAAGACGAGTTGGCGGTTGCGGTCGATGCGGATGATGTAGCCTTCGTAGTCTTTGAATGGACCGGTGAGGACGCGGAGCTTCACGTGGTCTTTGGCGAACTTCTCGATGGGGGCGTTGAGGAGGGTGACTTGCTCGGGGTGGGCTTTCAGTACGTTCATAAAGGGCTGCATGATGGTGTCGCGTATGGAGGCTGGACGCCCGTGACAACGGTCGTTCACTAAGTGGTACTGAGGAAAATATTGTGATAGGAACTTCTGGGTGCTCTTCACGGTGCCTTGCAGAAAGACGAGGCCGCTGATGGTGGGCTTCACGATTTTCTTGACACCGCGTTGTGTCTCCGCATTTTTGTAGGCGTAGCTGGTGGCTTGGTGTATGAAGAAGGGTTGTTTAGTGGGGCGGGTGTTGTCGGCGTTGTATGCTTCAAGCCACTTCTGAAACGACTTTACCGCCATGTGATGTATGAACAGATAGCTCCAGGAGGTGGGCTGCTGAGCAACATCTTCATAATAGCTACTGTGTTTCGGTATGGGTATAGTCTCTACTCTCGGCACCGATGGTTTGTCAGCCCCGATTATGTGAATGCCCTTTGGTAAGCGTTGGCTTACACTGGCTGTAGAAGGTGAATCTAAGCAATCCTGCGTCATCTTCGCCGTCTACTTTATGTCCTTGCACATCGCCATAGGTGGCGATAGCAAAAGCATAGTCATTACTAATTGCATGCAAAAAAATATATTAGTAAGTCATATCTCAAAAGTTGCAAGAACTTTTATGAAATTCACACCTTGTGTTTGTCCTCCGTTAGGAGAGATATTTCTGCAAAGATAAGGGTTTTATTTGAATTATGCACCTTATTTATAAAAAATATTCCGTCGGCTATCAATATTCGTCGACTCTGGTTGTTGTGTGTCTAAGTGTTGTTGGCAATCTGCTCTATGCACCATGCGAATGCTTCCGCTGTGCGTTCTGCTTCGGCACCGAAGTGTCCGCCTTCGTGCCAGCGCAGGGTGACGGCGGTGGGGGAGAGTTGCTGGCAGAGTAGGGTGTGCTCTGCACGCACGCAGTCGCCGATGCGCTTCATGCGCTGGTTGCGACAGTGCTCTTCGCGGTCGCCGAGGGAGAGGTGAATAGGTGTTGTAGTGGTGATATGTTGAGGTGTTGAGTTTTGAGTTTTGAGCGTTGAGTTTTGAATTGTTGCTTGTGGCGATAGGATGGGATGCGCAGCGGCATATTCGCCCCAACCGTTAATCCAGAGCGAAGGTGAAGCTGCAGCTACGGCGGCGAAGGCATCGGTGTTGCGCGCAGCCCAAAGGGCGAAGAGTCCGCCAAGCGAGTAGCCGCCGATGATACAGGGCAGTGCGCCGAAACGCTCGCGAAGCCATGGCAGTAGGGTGTGCTCAATGAAGCGCAGCGTGTCGGGAGCGTGCCTGCCCACTTCTGTGTCGCGCGACACGGCATCGTCAGCCCACGGCATGAGCGCACGCGCCCACTCAACGCGGTCGAAGAAGACCATTGCGAAGCCTGTGGGGCTCGCCTGTGCAATAAGGTCGACCTCGCGTCGCACACCGTCGTTCTTTTCCTCGTGGCGTGCTGACGGCTGTATGAGCAGCACCTGTGGGTCGCCCACGACGAAGAGCTTGCAGAGTGTTTGGATGTTATGTTCTTCTGTGAAGATGGCGCTTGTGTTGGACATATGGTTGGATTTTTTTTTTATGGATTTGCAAAGTTAGTATTTTTGTTGGATATATGGCTGCTTTTGATGGGTAAAATTAAATGGTGTGGTGGTTGGTGTTTGGTTGGGTGTTTGATTGTTTGTTTGGTGGTTGATTGCTTGGTTGGTGCAGCGGAGACCGCTGCACCCCCTACGAGGGCTGCGTGGATATGGCAAGATGCCATATCCTCCTACGGGCGGCGGACGGAATCTGATTGGGTGGCGGACGGAATCTGATCGGATGGCGGACGGAATCTGATTGGGTGGCGGACGGAATCTGATTGGGTGGCGGACGCGCAACGATGACAAAACATGTGGTGAAGAGCGACCAAACTGCGGCTGTATCTGCAACAAACTGCGCCTGCGTATATAATAAATTGCGGAAAGATACGTTATTAATAAACGTTAAGCACTTTGAGGGCTTAATGCTGACAACAAAACAATGAATAAAACGTACTGAGAAATGATTGATTACATAAAGGGCGAACTGGCAGAACTCACTCCGGCGCAAGCCATTGTTGAGGCTTACGGCGTGGGTTATGCGCTGAATATTTCGCTGAATACATACGAGGCGATACAGGGCAAGCAGAACGTGAAACTGTTTGTGCACGAGGCACTTGTCACTGGCGGTCGCGACGATAGTTACACATTCTTTGGCTTTGCGTCGAAGCAGGAGCGCGACCTCTACCGTCTGCTCATCACCGTGTCGGGTGTGGGAGCCAACACGGCACGTATGATTCTCTCGTCGGCATCGCCGTCGGAGCTCTGCAATGCCATCTCTACGGGCAACGAGCGCGTGCTGAAGAGTGTGAAGGGCATTGGTCTGAAGACTGCGCAGCGCATTATCGTCGACCTGAAAGACAAGATTCTCTCGCTGGGTATAGCGCAGGAGGTGTCTGCCGGCACGGCTGCCGACAGCACAATACCCGTCGATGTGCGCGACGAGGCGGTGGCTGCGCTCACGATGCTCGGCTTCTCGCCTGCGCCAACGGCTAAGGTGGTTACGGCGATACTCACCGACGATGCTACGCTGCCCGTTGAGCAGGTGGTGAAGTTGGCGTTGAAGCAGATTAAGTAAATAAGTTGGTGGCTGCGTGGCTACGGCAGGGATGCCGTAGCCTCCTATAAATAAGCTGATTTTGAATTTCATAAATATTATAAACCGATTTTTTAAGTGTAGGCTGCAGGCGATACGCTCGCTCGGCACGGCTCGCATGATGGTCGTCATAATGATTATGGCGGCTGTGGCATCGTATGCCATCACGCAGACACCGCAACGACCGCAGCGCAAGCTCTCTGTGCGCAAGACGCGCGACGCGGCTCCGCAGCGCGATGCCGATGCCGACCGCCCCGACACGCTCGCTATCAAGGCGCAGCCGAAGCTCGAGAACGAGGACTCGATACCCGACTCGCTGCTGCATCCGCGCTGGAAGATACAGCGCACGTTGCCCATAACGCTCGACGACCTCGACCAGAATGCTGCCGACCTGAAGCGTCCCGACAACCTGAAGCAGGATGTGGTGTACAACGACTCGCTCGACCGATACATCATCGGCTCGAAGATATCCGACTCGTACATCAACGCCCCGTTTATGATGACGCAGGAGGAGTATCGCAAGTGGAGCGAGCAACGCATGATGAACCAGTTCTTCCGCAAGAAGAACGACGAGATATACCAGGCTAAGGGCAAGGAGAAGTTCGACTTTACCGACATGCACTTCGACCTCGGACCGGCTGAGAAAATATTCGGTCCGGGCGGTGTGCGCATCAAGACACAGGGTACTGCCGAGCTGAAGTTCGGCGCCACGATGAAGAGCATCGACAACCCGTCGCTGCCCGTGCGCAACCGCAAGACCACTACGATGGACTTCGACGAGAAGATAAACGTTAGTCTGAATGGTCGTGTGGGCGACAAGGTGAACATGAACCTCAACTACAACACCGATGCTACGTTCGACTTCGACGCGCAGAGCCTCAAGTTGAAGTACGACGGCAAGGAGGACGAGATTGTGAAGCTCATTGAGGCTGGCAACGTGTCGTTCCCCTCCAACTCGTCGCTCGTGCGCGGAGCTTCCTCGCTCTTCGGTCTGCGCACCGACCTGCAGTTCGGTAAGCTCAAGCTGCAGCTCGTAGCCTCGCAGAAGAAGTCGTCGTCGAAGTCGGTGTCGTCGAAGGGCGGCAAGCAGTTCACGCCGTTCGAGATAGACGCAGCCAACTACGAAGAGAACCGCCACTTCTTCCTCGCGCAGTACTTCCACGACCGCTACGACGAGTCGATGCGCTCGCTGCCCAACCTCACATCGGGCATCACTATCAACCGCGTGGAGGTGTGGGTGACGAACAAGTCGGGCGTAACGTCGAACACACGTAACATCATCGCCCTCACCGACTTGGGCGAGAACAACCGCGTGTCGAACAATCTGTGGGGCATCACGGGTCAGCCCGTGCCAGCCAATGCTGCCAACTCGGAGTATGCAGCCATGACATCGCAGTACGCCGCCGCACGCGACATCGATCAGACATCTACCGTGCTCGACGGAATAGCCGGCTTCGTGGGCGGATCCGACTACGAGAAGCTGGAGCGTGCGCGCCTGCTCAACTCGTCGGAGTACACCGTGAACAAGGCTTTAGGCTACATCTCGCTGAAGACATCGCTGCAGACCGACCAGGTGCTCGCCGTGGCTTACGAGTACACATACGGCGGCGTGACATACCAGGTGGGCGAGTTCGCCTCGGACATCACCGACTCGAACAAGGCGCTCTACGTGAAGGCGCTGAAGAACACCAGCAACAACCCACATCAGGGCAACTGGGGCTTGATGATGAAGAACGTGTATTACCTCGCATCGTCGGTGGAGAAGGAGAAGTTCCGCCTCGATGTGAAGTTCCAGAGCGACACCGCCGGTGTCTACCTCACATACATACCCGAGCCACAGGTGAAGAACCAGACACTCATAAAGCTCCTCGGAGCCGACCGACTCGACAACAACAACAAGGCGCACCCCAACGGCTACTTCGACTACGTGGAGGGCTACACCGTGACTAACGGTCGTGTGTTCTTCCCCGTTGCCGAACCGTTCGGCAGCTATATGTACGAGACGCTTCTGAAGAACGGCGTGTCGGCAGATAAGGCTGCGAAGTATGCCTTCACCGAGCTTTACGACTCTACGAAAATCGTGGCTAAACAGATAGCCGAGAAGGACAAGTACGTGCTCATGGGACAGTTCCGCGGCACATCGGCTAACGTCATCTCGCTCGGCGCATACAACATTCCGCAAGGCTCAGTGGTGGTTACGGCAGGCGGTGTCACGCTCGCCGAAGGCACCGACTACTCGGTCGACTACTCGGGCGGCGAGGTGACCATCCTCAACCAAAGCATCATTGATGCCGGCACCGCCGTGAACGTGTCGCTCGAGAGCAATACCGACTACGGACAGGAGCGCAAGACGATGTTCGGCATGAACTGGGAGTACGACTTCTCGAAGGACTTCCAGCTCTCGGGTACGTTCCAACACCTCTCCGAACAGGCTCTCACCAACAAGGTGAACATGGGCTCGGAGCCGCTCAACAACACCATCTGGGGCTTGAACATCAACTGGAAGAAGCAGAGCCAGTGGCTCACGAACATGCTCGACAAGCTGCCCTTCCTGCATCTTACGCAGCCTTCGAGCATCTCGTTCTCAGGCGAGTTCGCGCAACTCATTGCCGGACAGAGCAGCGGCACGCAGGACAACGCCTCGTACATCGACGACTTCGAGAACACGAAGAACACCATCGACGTGTCGACACCTACGTCGTGGATAATCTCGTCGGTGCCGTCGATGTTCCCCGAGTCGGGCGACAAGTCTACGCTGCGCTCGGGCTTCAACCGCTCGCGCCTGGCGTGGTACACCATCGACCCGCTCTTCACACGCCGCTCTTCGTCGCTCACGCCGAGCCACATCAAGAGCGACCTCGACCAGCTGTCGAACCATTACGTTCGCGAGTTCTACGTGAGCGAGCTGTTCCCAGCCCGCGACCAGAGCGCATACAACGGCAACTCGTCGATGCTCAACATCCTTAACCTCGCTTACTACCCGAACGAGCGCGGCCCGTACAACTTCGACCCCGACCTCAACTACGACGGCACACTCAACAATCCGCAGAAGCGTTGGGGCGGTATGATGCGCAAGCTCGACACCAACGACTTCGAGGCTGCCAACATCGAGTACATCGAGTTCTGGATGCTCGACCCGTTCATCTACACACGCGAGCAGGGCGTGGCTGCCGACTACGGCGGCGACTTCTACATCAACCTCGGCGAGATGAGCGAGGACATTCTGCGCGACGGCAAGAAGTTTTACGAGAGCGGAATGCCCGTAGACGGCTCGCAGAACTTCACCACAACGCAGTGGGGTAAGGTGCCCAACCAGGCTACCGTCGTGTACGCCTTCGCAACATCGAAGGGCTCGCGTGCGCTGCAGGACGTGGGCTTCAACGGACTCAACGACGAGGAGGAGCAGAAGTGGGAGAGCTATCAGGACTTCCTGCGCGAGGTGCAGGGCAAGGTGAACCCTGCCGTGTGGGACTCAATCTGGGCAGACCCGGCAGGCGACAACTACCACTACTTCCGCGGTTCCGACTACGACAAGATAAAGGCACCCATCCTACGCCGCTACAAGTACATAAACAACCCGCAGGGCAACTCGCCCGACAACGACTCGCGCACCGAGAGCTACGACACATCGTACAAGTCGACACCCGACGTTGAGGATATCAATCAGGACTACACGCTCAACGAGTACGAGAAGTTCTTCCAGTATCGCGTGTCTATCCGCCCCGAAGACCTCGAGGTGGGCAAGAACTACATCGTAGACAAGCGCGAGGACACCCACCAGTTGCGCAACAACAAGACAGAGACCGTCAACTGGTACCAGTTCCGCATCCCACTGCGCGAGTACGAGAAGAAGTTCGGCGCAATCAACGACTTCACATCTATGCGCTTCATGCGTATGTTCCTCACCGGCTTCAAGCATCCTATCGTGCTGCGCTTCGGCACACTCGACCTCGTGCGTGGCGAGTGGCGCGTCTACGAGCAGAACCTCGACAACTCGGCTTCAACATCGGGCAAGCTCGTGGTGAGTGCCGTGAACATCGAGGAGAACAACGACAAGCAGCCGGTCAACTATATCCTGCCGCCGGGCATCAAGCGCGGACAGGACCCCACGCAGCCACAGCTCGTTGAGAACAACGAGCAGGCACTCTCGATGAGCGTAACTACGCTCGGCACAGGCGAGGCGAAGGCGGTGTACAAGAACACATCGCTCGACCTCAGACAGTACAAGCGCCTGCAGATGTTCGTGCACGCCAATGCTTTCCAGCCCAACCAGACTAACCTTGAGGACGGACAGCTGTCGGTGTTCATTCGTCTCGGTTCCGACTACAAGAGCAACTTCTACGAGTACGAGATACCGCTGAAGCTGACCGAGCCTGGCAAGTACGGACGCTTCTCGGTTACCGACGCTCGCGCCGTATGGCCCGAGGAGAATATGCTCGACATTGCTCTCTCCAAGCTCACCGGCTTGAAGAAGGAGCGCAACAAGGCGAAGGCGCACGGACAGGCTTCGTTCAACCGACTCTACTCGGCTTACGACCCCGACCAGCCTAAGAACCGCATCTCGGTGATGGGTAATCCGACGCTGGGCGAGGTGAAGACAATGGTCATCGGTGTGCGCAACAACTCGGGCGAGGTGAAGAGTGGTGAGGTCTGGGTGAACGAACTCCGACTGAAGGAATTCAACAACTCGGGCGGTTGGGCTGCACAGGGCACGCTCAACCTGCAACTCTCCGACCTCGGCACCGTCAACGTGCAGGGCAAATATAGCTCGGCAGGCTTCGGCGGACTGGAGGAGGGCGTGGCACAGCGTTCTACCGACAACTACTCCAACTACACCGTTACGGCAAACGTAGAGCTCGGCAAGTTCTTCCCCGACAAGGCGAAAGTGACGGCACCGCTCTACTACTCGGTGACTAAGGAGAAGACATCGCCAAAGTACAATCCGCTTGACACCGACATGGAGCTCGACGACGCTCTCGAAGCGGCTGGCTCTAAGCACGAGCGCGACTCGATTGAGAGTCTCGCCGTGACGAAAGTGACGCAGACCAACTTCTCGCTGTCGAACGTGCGTGTCGGCATACAGAACAAGCGCCACCCGATGCCTTACGACCCAGCAAACTTCTCGTTCTCGTACAGCCATAGCCACAGCTACACCACGGGTGAGACGACTATCTACGAGCGCGAGGACAACTGGCGCGGTGCATTCAACTATTCGTGGTCGCCGGTGTACAAGGCATGGGAGCCATTCAAGAAGATAAAGAAACGCTCAAAGTGGCTCGACCTGCCGAAGAAGTTCGGACTGAACTGGCTGCCGCAGAATGTGGCGTTCAACACCGACATCACACGCAACTACTATGAGCTGCAGGAGCGCGACATGGAGTCGACCGAGAACCAGAAGCTGCCGCTCACGTTCTCGTCACAGTTCTTGTGGAACCGCGAGTTCAACCTGCGTTGGGACCTCACGAAGAACTTACACATGAACTTTCAAAGTGCCACAAACGCAGAGATTGAGGAGCCGTACACACCGGTGAACAAAGACCTCTATCCCGACAGCTATCAGGCATGGAAGGACTCCGTGTGGACATCCATCAAGCATCTGGGCAGACCGCTGAAGTACAACCAATCGTTCCAGGCATCGTACAAGGTGCCTATCAATCTCATTCCGGTGTTCGACTGGCTCACAGCCGACGGCTCGTACAACGCTACATACAACTGGATGCGCGGTTCGGACCTTGAGGACGGCACGTCGCTCGGTAACACTATCGCCAACAACAGACAGATAAACCTCAATAGCCAGTGGAACCTGGAGAAGCTCTACAACCATGTTCCGTTCCTGAAGAAGGTGAACGACCGTTTCAAGAAAGACAACTCGGCTGCCAACCGCAAGAAGGCAGAGGAGGCGCGAAGGAAGAAACGTGAGGAGGCTAAGAAGAAGCGTGAGGAAGACGCAAAGGGTGGTGACCTAAAGTCGAAGAAGAAGCCTGCACTGGCAAAAGATCTCAACCCACGCGACCTGCTGAGCAAAAAGAAGAAGGGCTTTGAGAAGGAAATCACGCTCATGCCCGACACTACTATAAAGGTGAACCACGGTAAGCGCACGAAGCGCATCATCGTAAGCGGACGCACGGAGGCAGGCAGAGTGTTCGAACTGAAGTACAAGCGTGTCGACGACAACAATATCTTGATATTGAACAAGGTAGACTCGGCTACGAAGATAAAGGTGTCGGTTCTGGCAAAGGAACCACTTGAAAACCAGAAGTGGTACCGTGCAGCGCAGAGCGTGGCACGTTTGATGATGATGGTGCGCAACGTGAGTATCAGCTATCGCAACCAGTACTCGATGTCGATACCAGGCTTCAAGCCGATGGTTGGTAATATGTTCGGACAGGGTTCGGGCTACGGTCCGCTGTCGCCAGGCTTAGACTTTGCGTTCGGCTTCGTGGGCGACTCGTATATAGACAAGGCGCGCGAGAACGGCTGGCTGATGGTGGCTGACTCGCTTGCTACGCCGGCTGCTACCAATCAGACCGAAGACCTGCAGCTGAGAGCAACGCTTGAGCCTGTGCGCAACTTGAAGATTGACCTCACGGCATCGCGTGCCAAGACAACGGCACGCCAGGTGCAGTATATGTATGCCGGCAACCCGACCACTGAGAGCGGAACGTTCACCATGACAACGCTCTCGCTGCGCAGCGCATTCGAGGGCTCGGGCAGCGCAAAGAACGGCTACAAGTCGGCATCGTTTGAACGCTTCTGCAACTCGCTCGAAGGCTTCCGTCAGCGTGTTGAGGCGCGGTATGCCGGTGCGGTATATCCTGCCGGTTCGCCGCTCGCAGGCAAGAAGTTCGACGCTGCTAACGGCGGAGTGAACAAGTACAGCTCCGATGTGATGGTGCCGGCGTTCCTCGCTGCCTACACCAATATGGGCTCGCAGATGTCGATATTCCCGACGCTGGCTCACCTGCTGCCCAACTGGTCGATAAAGTACAGCGGCCTGTCGAAGCTGCCATGGTTCCGCGACGTGTTCAAGAGTGTCAACATCAACCACTCGTACAAGAGTGTGTACGCCGTAGGTTCCTACTCGTCGTACAGCACGTTCATGGAGTACATGGGCGGACTCGGCTTCATCACCGATGCAACCACCGGTATGCCGACACCTAACTCTATGTACAACGTGTCGACGGTGAGCATCAACGAGTCGTTCTCGCCACTGCTTGGCGTGGACGTGACGCTGAACAACAACATGACCATTAAGGCGGAGTATCGCAAGACACGCGTGCTGAGTCTGAGTATGACATCGGTACAGGTGAACGAGTCGTCGTCGAACGACTGGGTGATTGGTGCCGGCTACACCATCAACAACTTCCGACTCTTCGGAGGTGGTGGCAGCAACAAGCATCGTCGCGTGAAGTCGAAGAACGCCAACAACAACAGTTCGTCGAACCGTTCGCGCTCGACCGGTGGTGTGAACAACGACTTGAGGTTGCGTCTCGACCTCAGTCTGCGCAAGCAGGCGTCGATAAGTCGCGACATCGCCACGATGACCTCGTCGGCTAACAGCGGCAACACGGCGTTTAAGCTCGCGTTCTCTGCCGACTACACCGTGTCGCGACTGCTCACCATGAGCTTCTACTACGACCGACAGACCAACACACCGCTGCTCTCGTCGAGCTCGTATCCGACAACGACGCAGGACTTCGGATTGAGCATGAAGTTCTCATTGACAAGATAAACGAATTGAGAGTTGAAAATTTTCAACTCTCAATTTTAATTTGTATCTTTGCAGAAGATAGGCTGCACCTCAGCATAACATTCAAGCAAGCTTGATGTTCTGCCTTCGGCTTGCACTATCTTTGCCCACATCATAACGAATATTACCCTATAAATATAGCGATGAAAGAATTTAAGGACATAAAGATAGCTGTAGCCGGCACTGGTTATGTCGGACTAAGCATTGCAACACTGCTCGCACAGCACCATCACGTCACAGCCGTTGATGTTGTACCCGAGAAGGTGGAGAAACTGAATAAGCGCATCTCGCCGATACAGGACGAGTACATAGAGAAGTACCTGGCAGAGAAACCGCTCGACCTCGTGGCTACTCTCGACGGCAAGGCAGCGTATAAGGATGCCGACTTCGTGGTGATAGCCGCTCCTACCAACTACGACCCTGTGAAGAACTACTTCGACACGACGCACGTAGAGGAGGTTATCGACCTCGTGCTTGAGGTGAACCCCGACGCAGTGATGGTCATCAAGAGTACAATCCCCGTGGGCTACACACGCAACCTTTACTTGAAGTATGCTGCGAAGGGCGTGAAGCAGTTCAACTTGCTCTTCTCGCCCGAGTTCCTGCGCGAGAGCAAGGCACTCTACGACAATCTCTACCCGAGCCGTATCATCGTGGGCTACCCGAAGCTGATTGATGGCGAGGGCTACGCAGAGGAGAACGAAGCAATCCGTACCGTCACCGATGTGGAGCGCATGAAGGAGGCTGCAAAGACCTTCGCCGCATTGCTACAGGAGGGCGCGCTGAAGGAGAACATCGACACGCTCTTCATGGGCATGAAGGAGGCAGAGGCGGTGAAACTCTTCGCCAACACCTATCTGGCACTGCGCGTGAGCTACTTCAACGAGCTCGATACATACGCCGAGATGAAGGGTCTCGACACAAAGGCAATCATCGACGGCGTAGGTCTCGACCCACGCATCGGCACCCACTACAACAACCCATCGTTCGGCTACGGAGGTTACTGTCTGCCGAAGGACACGAAGCAGCTGCTTGCCAACTACGCCGACGTACCAGAGAACCTCATCGAGGCAATCGTAGAGAGCAACCGCACACGCAAGGACTACATCGCCGACGCTGTTCTGCGCAAGGCAGGATGGTACGGCTATAGCGAGAACAACCAGTACGGCGCAGAAGTGAACGCCTGTGTGATAGGCGTGTACCGACTCACCATGAAGTCGAACTCCGACAACTTCCGCCAGTCGGCTATACAGGGCATCATGAAGCGCATCAAGGCGAAGGGTGCAGAGGTGATAATCTACGAGCCGACGCTCGAAGACGGCACAACGTTCTTCGGCAGCCGTGTGGTGAACAACCTCGAAGCGTTCAAGGCGCAGAGCCATGCCATCATCGCCAACCGCTACGACGAGTGTTTGGATGATGTGATGGATAAGGTGTACACACGCGACATCTTCCGCCGCGACTAAATAGGAAAATCCCTACCTGCGAATATGGTTTTTCACTTGCAGGTAGGGATTTCTTTTTATAATTTTGCAAGCGTAAGTAAGACGTATATCGTTCGGCTTACGCTAAACAAAAAGTGAAACATTTAAAATATCGAATATTATGAAACGCTTCAGCTCTTTCCTAACACTCCTGGTTATGGCAGCACTGCCATTCACATTCACCAGTTGTGACGATGATTGGTACGATGGTTACGATTGGTACGACAAGCCATACTATGATGCAACAGAGAACGCCATAGCTCTCGCGCAGACACTCAACGGCACATGGACCGGAACTATCGTCAACGAGTACACCAACGATAACGGCATACGTCAGCAGACACAATGCAGTGCCGACTTCACCTTCGTACAGTATCGCTACGATGCCATCAACGGCACGGGCTACGAGACCGACTACGACGGCACGGGTCGTAAGCAGACGTTGCCTTTCAAGTGGTATGTCGACTATCGCACCGGCAATGTTTATGTAGAGTACAGTGAAAGCGGCTACCGCTTCCTGCTCGATGCCAACGGCAACAGCAAGTACTCAGGCTTCTCGCTCGACAACAGTCGCTTCGACGGAGTGATGGAGGGTGTGAACAACAACGAGTTCGTCTTCTTCAATCTCTATCGTGTTCGTGGCTACAGCGCACCGCACAAGCTGAAGAGTGCCGACTCTACCGCTACCGTTAGCTTCGGCAAGGGCGAGGGCAAGCAGTTTGAAATTAGCGATGCACCAGTGATGCTGCGCAGAAGATAATATAATAATACAATTTTTACACTAAATCTTTGTCATCCGCATCGACCGACGCAGACACTCGTATCGGTCGGTGCGGATGCTCGTATCGGTCGACGCAGACACTCGTAACGGTCGGTGCGGATGCTCGTAACGACCGACGCGGATGCCATGTCTCAGTCTTTTATTATTCTTTACATTCTGTTCTTCTGACTGTCTCCTGCCCCCGTACCTTTATACTTGCTTCGAGTGACATTGAACTTGTAGCGTACAGTAAGTGATATTTTGCTTGTTGAGAACTCATCGAAGACAGTTTCCTTTAGTTTGCCGTACTTACCTATAATATGACTGTCGTTCGTGCCGAATACGTCGTTGACATAAAGCTGGAAAGTCAAGCAGTCTTTCAGGAAGCCTTTGTATATAGACAAGTCTGTATTGAACATCGGCTTGTAGATATAATGGTTCTCCTCATATCCCTTTGTGATATAAGTCATCATCACGGAGAACATCGCCCATTTCGTGTCGAAGGTGTTGTTGAATCGGAACATCGCCACCGGCTTGTTAAGATACTGTCTGTCTCTTGTCTCCAATTTGAACCATTGCTTCTCGACCATTGCTGACAACATAGGATGCCAGATGCCGAAAGTGGGCTGCAAGTTGAGCGTAGAAGTCACATTATTGTACGATTTGCCATTTATCATCCTCATCAATCCAATTGTGGCATTGTCCTTATACATCTCCACCGTCTGATAAATGGGATCGGATACATGCTCATAAGTCAGGTTGAAAGTCAGCCATTTGTAGGCGAGGTCGTAACTTATATTTCTTGAAATCTCTGAAACAAGAAACGGGTTACCGGTCTCGTATGTATAGTGATTGCTATACTGCACGCCGCTTCTTAATACCCAGTAGTTAGGTCGGTTGATGTCGGCTGCATAGCTCAGCTGCATCTGTACATTGCCGATTGGCATCGAAAGGCTGAGAGACGGAAACCACTCGCCATAAGTCTTGCTTTGCTCCGCCATATACTGACTATCGTCATAATATTTGAAGTCCACATTCTCGTATCTCAAACCCGCTTCCATGTTCAGCTTGCCGAAGTCGCGATTATAGGTTACGAACGCAGAAGCCATGCCTTCCTTTATGCGGTCTATTACATTGTCGGCAAGAGTGTTCGGGATTATGGTGTAGTTGGTATTGCGGTTTGTGAACGAATACTCGCCTCCTACCGACAAATCACCACCAAAAAGCGGATAAGAGAGCACCATTTTGGAAGCTATCAAGCGGTTGTATTTTGAAGTGGTACTGTTTACAAGTTGGTTTTGCATATCCGAGTTCACTTCTTGATAATGCTCATCTATATTGTTGCGATTGTTTCCTTTCGACCAAAACCAATCGGTATTGAAGTCAATACCCAATTTACCTATCTTGCCTACATAATATATATTGCTTGACCAGTTGCTGTTCTGACCAAACTCCGATCTGATATAAGTGGTGGTCTCCGTCAATACTTCATCTCTCAGCACAGATCCTTCCGTCTTTCCGTCTGTTTGCAGTTTAGGATTGCGCAAGAAACTAATACTTGCTCCCAACGAATTGTTGTCGTCAAACTGATAACTGGCATTCAAGCGAGAACTAAAAGTCTCGGTTTTGTTCTTCCAACGTGTTCTGTCCTGTTGGTTCAATGTCTTGTCGAGATAAGTCATCTGCTGCAAGTCCTTCTCGTCTGGCGACGATTGTTTTGAGCCATAGGCGTAAGCGCCAAGCTCCAATCCGTTTCTGCGATAGTACAAATTCAGACGGGCATATCCTCCCATGTTCTTTTTCTCGTCGTATGATCCTTCTGTTGTAGCGTCAAATCCGAAACCGTCGCCCTGTATCTTCTTTGTGGTGATACGTATAACAGCCTTAGTGCTTGCAGCATAACGAGCACCTGGGTTGGCGATTACCTCCACCGACTTGATGTTGTCTGAACTCAAACGGTCGAGTTCGCTTCTGTCTCTCATCTGTCGTCCATTGATATAGATGATAGGCTCGCCACGCCCGAACACCTTGATGTTGCCATTCTGTGCAGATACGTTAGGTATGCGGTCGAGCAGATGTTCCATAGTTCCTGCCTTTTCAAGTACAGACCCAGCAACGGTTGTTGTCATACCGCCATTCTTAAGTATGGTCTTAGGCAGGGATGATTTCACCACCACTTCTCCAAGCACCTTGCTGTCTGCCACCATCTTTATCACACCAGCATTCTCGCCTGTACAATCCTTCCATGCAGTCTTGTATCCTACAGATGTAACCTTTATTATTCCATTGTTGCAAGCCGAATCGATGGCAAAATGTCCATCCTCACCGCTTACAACACCTTTCACGAAAGCAGAATCCTGCCTGTTCAAAAGCACGACATTGGCAAATGCCAAAGGTTCGCCTTTCTCATCCACAATCTTTCCCTTTATATCCTGTGCCATCATCGGTGTGATAGCCGAGAAGCATAGAAACGTTATAAGCGTTCTCTTATTCATAGTTTCTATTTTCTATTTCGCTGGAGCAAAAGTAAGAAAAAACGTCAGAAAAGCAAGGGGGTGTATAGAATTTTTTTGGAAGAAAAGGGTGGATAATTAGCTCAAGACTTTTTTTAATGTATTTATGCAGTGTATAGACTGCATGTTTTAGGCGATTTATGCAGTGTATGGACTGCATATGAACTGGGCACTAATGAAAATTTGACAGAAATCTCTGCAAAAACTTGGAGCATATAAATAAATATCGTATATTCGTGGCAAAATGGAAATAATATGGCAACAACAAACTAAGCAATATCCATATGAGAAAAACCGTTGTTATAGAATTACTACGCAAGTATTTCAGCACTCAACCTGTGTTGAAAGCATGGCTATTCGGCTCTTTCTCAAGAGGAGAAGAAACTCAGGATAGTGATGTGGACATTGTCGTCTCTTTGGACAAAAGCAAACCGATAGGTCTGAAATTCTTTGGAATGTGGAGCGATTTGGAAGAACTGTTAGGGCGTAAGGTCGATTTGGTATCAGAGGGAACTCTGCTGCCTTTCGCTAAAGAGTCTGCAGAACGAGATAAAATCTTAGTGTATGAGAGAACGAATTAGAGATAAAAGCCGGTCAAGCAAATGGCAATCATCGTTTGCCTTTGCTTGACCGATTTTTATTGCTATATAACTATAGTGTGACGTCTTTCACGTTGTTCTTTTTATAGTATCCATACAATGCAATGGAGGCTATCATCAGAATTGCGATATAGATACAGTTCTTTAAAGTTACGGTGTCTTTTACGTTTGCTGCAACATAAAAAGGTACTGCAATGAAGAACACTCGAGACAACATATGTGCTATGTTAGAGAAATAAGCCTTCTTGAACATAGTAAGTCTAATTGTCTCATCAATACCTTCGTACTTTTTTATGAAGGCTTGCTCCTTAAGCTCATAATCAAGACTATAGTGTCTGCCTATACCGAACCAAATAAGTGCCCATGCAATGAAGAATGTTGCAGAAATGAAGCCACCTGTTTCTTCGTCCAAAAGACAGCTGAAAGGTGTATCGGTTATGGTTAGGTAAGAACCAAACAAAACAACAAGAAAGATAATCCATACTCCCATGGATACCATTCCGTTCTTAATGTGTCTATCCATATCGTGTCGTTTTAATGGTATTTACTTCTTCATCAGCGATACGGCGAAGCCGCCGCCGCGTGCCTGCTTAACCTTCAGCACGTCGCCCTTCTTCACGGTGCGGTGCAGGATGGTGTAAGCCTTCGGGTTCTTCTCGTAGTCGGCGTTCTTGCCGTCCTGGTAGATGGCGCAGTCGTACTTGGCGCCAGCGTCGAGGAAGTCGAGCTTCACGGTAGTCTGACGGGCGTTGTTGGTCTTTCCGCCCACGAACCAGTTGTCCGTGCCCTTCGCTTTGCGAGCCACGGTGATATACTCCGCCGGTTCAGCCTCCAGATACTTTGAATCGTCCCAGTCGCAAGCCACGTCGCGTATGAACTGGAAGGCATCGTCGTACTTCTCGTAGTGTTCGGGCAGGTCGGCTGCCATCTGCAGCGGCGAGTACATCACGAGGTAGAGCGCGAGCTGTCCGCAGAGCGTGGTGTGCACGTACGACGGGTTGTCGCTCCATTCTTTCAGACGAGTCTCGAAGATGCCCGGCGTGTAGTCCATCGGTCCGCCCTGCAGGCGTGTGAAGGGCAGCATGACGGTGTGGTAGGGCACCGAACCGCCGAACGCCTCGTACTCTGTGCCGCGTGCCGACTCGTTGCCTACGAGGTTCGGCCATGTGCGACAGATGCCGGTGGGGCGTGTAGCCTCGTGAGCGTTCACCATGATGTGGTGCTTGGCAGCGGTCTCGACGACGCGCTGGTAGTGGTTGTTCATAAGCTGCGAGTAGTGGTACTCGCCGCGCGGTATGATGTCGCCTACGTAGCCTGTCTTCACAGCATCGTAGCCATACTTGTTCATAAGCTGGAACGCATCCTCAAGGTGTCGTTCGTAGTTGAGTGCCGACGAAGATGTCTCGTGGTGCATCATCAGACGCACGCCCTTCGAGTGGGCATATTCGTTGAGATATTTGATGTCGAAGTCGGGGTAGGGTGTCACGAAGTCGAACACGTCGAGCTTCTGATGACCGAACCAGTCCTCCCAGCCCTCGTTCCATCCCTCGACGAGCACCTCCTGCAAGCCGTTCTTGGCTGCGAAGTCGATGTAGCGCTTCACCTCGGCTGTGGTGGCACCGTGCTTGCCGTTGGGTCGGCACTTTGAGTAGTCGGTCTCGCCGAGACGCACCGAAGGCAGGTCGTCGGTGTACGCCCATGTCTTTGTGCCCACGATCATGTTCCACCACACGCCGCAGTATTTCGTTGGGTGAATCCACGATGTGTCCTCAATCTTGCACGGCTCGTTGAGGTTGAGCGTGAGCTTCTTCGAGAGCATGTCGCGTGCGTCGTCGCTCACCAGCACCGTGCGCCACGGCGTGTTGAATGGAGTCTGTATGAAACCCTTGCGTCCTACGGCGTCGGGCGTGAGCCACGACTCGAACGTGAGCGTCTTCTCGTCGAGGTTGAGGTGCATCGTAGGGTAGTCGAGACACGCTGCCTCGTGTATGTTGATGTATAGTCCGTCCTTGGTCTTCAACTGCAGCGATGTCTGCACGCCCGTGTCGGAGAACACCGTCGTAGACGAGTTTGCCTTGTACGACTCGCGGTTCTTGCTGATCACCTCGCGTATGCCCGTAAGCGGTGTAATCTGATATTCGTACTCCTGCGTGTCGTAGTCGCCCGGAATCCAGTAGGCGGTGTGGTCGCCGGTCATGGCAAACTGCGTGTGTTCCTCCTTTATCACGAAGTAGTTGAGGTCCTGTTGCTGCGGAAACTCGTAACGCAAGCCCATGCCGTAGTCGTAGACGCGGAATCTTAACTTGATGTTGCGGTTGCTCGACGGCTGGTTGAGGCTTACCTCAAGTTCGTTGTAGTTGTTGCGAATTGTCTTTGTCTCGCCCCATACCGGTGTCCATGTCTCGTCGAACGAGGATGTCTTCGATGCTGTTTCCTTGAATCCGTCCATCAGGTCGGTCTCCTCCATGCCCTTCGATGCGTGCTTGTCGCGAGCAAGCTCCAGTCCGAGGTGCGAGGGGTTAATCACCTTCTTGCCTTTGTAGCTCATTTCGTACGTAGGACGTCCGTTGTCCGTGAGCGAAAATGTCAGGCTCACGTTGCCGTCGGGCGAAGCGACGGTCTGTGCCGATGCCATGGCTGGCATCAAGGCAAGCACAGCCAAAATGTCTTTCGTTTTCATATCAAAGATGTTTATATTGTTATTCTTTAGGCTTTTATGTGTTGCAAAGTTAAAAATCTTATGGATAATAACGCGGGTGTATACCTATTAATATATGTAATGTGCGTATGAAAACGTTTGCAACGTGTGTGTATAAACGAAAAAATCGGGTGTCTCACGACATCCGATTTTCAAAAACAAACTACTTAAAAACTAATCTACTAAAACAAATCAAAATATCTTATATGCGAAATTATGCGTTATTGTTCTTATTACGATGGCAAAATTACGAATAAATACAATTCGTTCCAAATCTTTTTCTACTTTTTTTGCTTGATTTAGAGCAAGAAGTGACGATTTGGAAGAATTGTGTTATTAAATGTAACAAAAGTGTTAGTGTGTAGTCGTGTGTGTAAACGTTTGCTTAGAAGCGCGTCATAAATTCCACTACAATCTTGTCTCTTTCCGAGCGATGAGCTATGCCGCCGTCGCGATAGAAATACTTCTCGTAGTTGAGACGTATGTCGCTGACGAACGGCTTCTTCAGACTCAGCGTCACGCCGCCGGTCAATCGCGAGCGCTGATAGTCGTTCACGATGAGTTTGCCCTCCGTGTTCGCCTTGCCGTCGGCGTATCGAGTGCCGTCGCTGTGGTCGCTCATGTAGTCGTAGCGCACGAGCGGCGTGATGTATCTTATCAGTCCCTTCCTCACCTTTATGTCGTAGCTCACGAACGAATTGAAGGCGTGTACGGCTTTGAATGCGTCGTCGGCATAATGCTTGTAGAGATATTCCGCCTCGATGTGCCAACCCTTCTGATGCCAGTAGGCTCCGGCATCGTACATCATGATGTCCGTAGCGTCGGGCTTTATCTTCTGCGTGCTCAGCGTGAGGTTGAAGCCGTGAGGCATGAGCAGTTGCGCCTTAGCCGAGAAGTTGACGTTCTTTGTCCAGAAGTCCTTCTGGTTGGTCAGTCCGGAGCCGTTGAAGAGTCCGGCTTCGAGCACTATCGGGAAGCCCACGTTGAACGTATAGCCCAATGCGGCACCCACGTCGCGCACGTTGCCCACTTGCTTTGCTATGAACGAGCGGTTGGCGAAGTACTGCTGGTGGGGCGAGCGATGGGCATCGATGGTGAACGGCACGCGCATCTGTCCAATGGTGAACTGCATCGTCTGCCAGGGTTTCAGGCGTGTGTAGGCATCGAGCATCTTTATCTTGCCCTCGTCGCAGAGGTCAATCTCAGCCTTATAATATATAATAGGTGAGAGCACTCCGTCGATACTCACGCGAGCGTTGCGCACCTCGAAACGGTGTTCGCCCTCCTCGGTCTGCAGTTCGTACTTTGAGCGTATTGTTCCGTGGACGTTGATTGAAGTTTTTGCCTCTGCCTTTGCCTTTGCTTCGGGTTCGCTTTTCTGCGCGGTCTCCTGTGCCATTGCTGTTGTGGCGGCAAGACACAGTAGGGCTGTAGTGATGAATGTCTTCATTGTGTGTTCGGTTATTATTTCCGGGTGCAAAGGTCGTCATTCGGTTTTGTCACTACGTGTCAAGGGTGTTACGATGTTGTTACATTTCATTCCTCGCCTCGATAATGTGTAAGCGTAAATTGATATACGCAAACAGAAATTAGTTGTAAGATTTTTGTAGCAAAGTGTTTTGTAAATAAATATATTTGTGTACTTTTGCAATATCAATCGTTGCAAAAACGATTGTTGAAACCATAAATAATGTAACAACTATGAAGAGAAAAACAATTCTGACATCAGCTATTCTCGCTCTGCTTGCAGTGGGTCAGGGTCATGCCGACAACAGTTTTGTCGTGAAAGACTCGAACACGGGCAAAATGCAGTTGGAGGGGAAGCTGAGCACAGTAAGTCGTATCTGCTTCAAGGACGGCAAGATGGAAGTAAGGTTCGCCGACAAAACCACACGCGAACTTGCGTTCACCAACTCTACCGTGCTGTACTTCGAAGGCGAACCGACGAGCGTGACGCAGGTCATAGGCGGAGCCGAAGGCTTGCAAGTGATGTATCATGGTGGCTTTGTATCGGCTACCGGACTCACCAGTCCTACCCATGCAGCCATTTACAACATCAGCGGACAGCGTGCCATGAGCCTCAAGGCTTGGGACGGCACACCGGTCAGCACCGATGCGCTCAGCAGTGGTGTGTATATTCTGAAAGTAAACAACAAGTCAATTAAATTTGTAAAGAAATGAAGAAATTTTTCTCTATAGCGGCACTCGCATTAGCGATGTCAACAGGCGTACAGGCTCAGACCGACGTAGTACCCAACCGTATGATTGTCAGCTCGAAAGTTGACAGCAAGGCGTATGCAGTAGAACACGTAGACAGCATATACTTCGCACGCAAAGAGGGCGAGGTAAAGGCAAACGTAGAATTCCTCTCTTATGAGAAGAACGAGGACGAGGGCGACATCGTGTACGTAAAGGTGACACGTACTGACCCCAAAAGTACTTTCAAGATTGACGTTCTGCCTACAAACACCGCAAAGCGGTACGACGATATCACCTTCGCACGCTACTTCGAGCAACAGTCTACTTCTCAGAAACTCACAGAAGACTTTGAACAGGGCAAGCTCTCCGGCTTCGCACGTGAGTTCACAGCCAACACTCCGTACACCGTTGTGACCCTTGCTTACGACGAGTATGGCGTGCCGTGCCAGGTGTCTCGCGCTAACTTCACCACTCCGAAGGTGCCTACAGTGGGCACTCCGTCTGTGACATACACTATCGACGAGACCACACCAAGCAGCTTCACACTCACCGTTACTCCTAACAAGGACTGCGAGGAGTTCTACTGGTGTATGTTCGAGAAGGGTAAGGCACAGGAGCAGTTTGAGCAGTGGGGACCGATGATGGGCTTTTCCAACATTGAGGCTATGATAAAGCAGTTCAGCGGCAAACCTTACTCTGATGAGGCTACAAACACATGGAACGAACTTGCTCCTGCTACCGACTATGAGGTAGCAGTATTGCCTGTTGACGTTGAGGGCAACTTCGGCAATCTCGTCTACATCTACGTAACGACAAAGGCGCAGGGTGGCGACGGCGTTGCTCAGGTAGACGTAACCGTAGGTAAGTATGAGAATGTAAATGGTTCATATGTGCAGACCGTAACCTTCACACCGAACGACCAGACTCTCCTCTTCCGCGACCTTATCTGTCTTAAGAGTGCATACGAGAAGAACGGTGGCGACAAGGGGTTTACCGAATACCTCAAGGAGGATAATTCTCAGGATCCGAACTGGAACCAGTATGGTGTAGACAGCTATTCTTTCGAGGCAACTCCTAACACTGCCTACTACGCTCTTGCTCTCGCAAAGAACGCTAAGGGCGAGTGGGGTCCGTTCACAAAGCACGAGTTCACAACAGGTGCAGCTCCTTCTGGCGTAGCTCCTGCTAAGGTTGTATCGCTCCCGAAGCGCGTAGCTGCGAAGAAAGCAGCCAAGCGCACAGCCGTAGTGCCGGTTAAGCGTAGCCTTCAGCTTGTACAGTAATACGTTTATACAATAATATTTAGGGGCTGCAGTTGCTTTGACTGCAGCCCCTAAACATATCCGCTATTTGCCGTTTCTCCAATAGATAATGCTCTGCACCGCCCCTCTGGTTAGCAGAAAAGTGAGAAACGCCAACCACAAAGCATGGTTATGCCACTCGCTGCGTAGCGACAGGTACACACCGAAGAAGACGAGCATAGCCGCAGCCGTTGCTGCGAACATGCCACGTGTGTTTGTTGTACCAATGAAAACACCATCCCAGATAAATGCCGCCAAACCACAGATGGGTATCAGCACAGCCCACGGCGCATATTCGGATGAGGCTGCTACGACCTCAATATCGTCAGTGAGCAGCCGTAGAAATCCTGTTCCGCCCACCGCATACACCATTGTGTAAGCTACCGTGAGTGCGAAGCCCCAACCAAATAGTCGGCGCACCGTTCGACTGAATTCCACATGGTTGCCTGCTCCGTAATGCTTTCCGCACAACGCTTCACCCGCAAAGGCGAAGCCATCCATCACGTACGAATAGAGCGTGAAGAGCTGCATGAGCAGTGTGTTCACTGCCAAGACCACTGCGCCCTGCGCTGCACCTGCCGAGAGAAAGTAGAAGTTGACTGCCACGAGGCATAGCGTGCGCAGGAAGATGTCGCGGTTCACGCTGAAGAAGCGTCGCATCGCCGTACCCTCCATTGTCCTTTGCCACTGCACATGGCGCAAGATGCGCTTGCCATAGGTCGTAGCCCATAGTGTGATACTGACGAGCAGACCTGCATATTGAGCTACGAGCGTGCCTAATGCGATGCCCTCCACCTTCATGCCGAACGCATACACGAACGTGCAACTGGCTACGATGTTCACCACGTTCTGCATTATGGAGATGAACATCGGTAGACGCGTGTTCTGCATACCGATGTACCAGCCCGTCAGACTGTAAAGGCAGAGCATAGCCGGAGCACCCCACACACAAATGCGGAAATAGTGCCACGCCTCGGTGTTAATCTCTGCGGATGCCCCGACAAGAGCGAGAGCGACTGAGCCAAGCGGTTTTTGTAAGATGATGATGAACGCAGCCACCGCCATTGCCACCACTATGGAGCGTGCGAGCGTTGTTGCCACGTCGTTCATGTCGCGTCTGCCGAGTGCCTGCGAGGTCATTCCGCTTGTACCCATGCGCAGAAAACCGAACACCCAGTAGACCACGTTGAATATCATGGAGCCGACAGCCACCGCTCCGATGTACACGGCGTTGCCCAAATGTCCCGACACCGCCATATCGACGAGCCCCAATAGAGGTACGGTGATGTTAGCCACAATCGATGGCAGTGCTATGCTGAGTATGCGTTTGTCAATGTTCTGCATCTTTGTTGTTCTTATTTGGTTACATTGAAAGTCCGCCACAACTTGTCGCCACGTATTTCGAGCGGCATAGGTATGTTGTCGGTGAAGAGCAGGCCCGTGCCAAGTCCTTGCGGCATGGTTATGCTTTCGCCATAGACATCGGCAGCAAACTGTGCTATTGCGTTCAGTCCTACGTTGCTCTCCAACGCACTTGTTATCCACGAGCCGATGCCGCGCTTGCCAGCGAGTGCTATCCATTCGCGCGAACCGTACATTCCGCCGTGCAGCGACGGCTTCAGTATTATATAATGTGGGTGGATACGGTCGAGCAACTCTTCCTTTTCCGTTTTATCATTCACGCCAATCAGCTCCTCGTCGAGCGCGATAGGTATCGGCGTAGCCTTGCATAGTGCTGCCATCTCCGCCCATTGGTGCTGGCGTATTGGCTGTTCAATGGAGTGGATGTCATATTGCGCAAGCTGTTCGAGACGTTGGAGTGCACAGTCGGCTGTAAATCCGCCGTTGGCATCCACTCTGAGTTCAATCTGTTCTTTTGTGAATGCGCTGCGTATGTGGCGCACAAGGTCGAGTTCGCGGTCGAAGTCGATAGCACCAATCTTCAGCTTTACGCATCTGAATCCGGCACGCATCTTCTCCTCCAGGCGTTGCAGCATCTCGTCGTAGTTGCCCATCCACACCAGTCCGTTGATAGGTATTCCTGTTTCGCCACGTGCGAAGCTGTTGTCGAACAACACGCCCGTTCCACCGCGCTTAAGGTCGAGCAGAGCCGTTTCGAGTCCGAATAGCACAGAGGGGTAGGGGCGCAATGTGTCATAATCGATGCTGCCCTTTGCTTCAACCATGTTGCATAGCTCTTTTAGTCGCTCCTCGTAGTTGGGTGTAGCGTCGCAGCTAAGGTCGGGTAGCGGAGCACATTCGCCCACGCCACGTATGTCGGGATGTGCGTTGTCGGTAGCCGTGACGAACCACGACTGACGTGTGGTGTACACTCCGCGCGATGTGCCGGCAGGTTGCTTGAAGTGGAGCGTGCGCGGGGCGATGCTTATCTTTATGCTCATGTTCTATGATTGTTAGTTTTTTCCGGATATTACTTCGTCCATCTTGATGTCGTGCTCCTCACACTCAATGCTTTCCACGAGTTGGAAATCGAAGCAGATGCCAATCTTGTAGGCACAGCCGAGCTGTGGCAGCAGTCGGTCGTAGTAGCCCTTGCCGCGTCCCATGCGGTTGAGTTGGCGGTCGAAAGCAACGCCAGGGATTACGGCGAGGTCAATCTGTGCATAGTCGCTGAACACTTCGCCCACGGGTTCCATGATGTTGTAAGCACCTTGTTCGAGGCTCTGCGGACCTGTGTAGCAGCGCAGTTCCATTGTTCCCTCGCCTGTTACGCGTGGCAGCAGTACGCGCTTGCCGCTTGCCAGCAGCGCATCGACGAGCGTATGTGTGTACACCTCGTCGGGCAGCGAGTAGTAGAGCATTACGGTGCGAGCATCCTTCAGTCGCTGGTGTGCGAGCAGACGCATAACTACAACAAACGACAGTTCGCTGAGCTGCTGGCTCGTGAACTGTCGTTTGCGGTTCTTTATCTCCTTGCGGAGTTCTGATTTTTTCATATAAACTGAAGTTTGGGTTAGTTGAGAGTTGAGATTTGTACTCAACTCTCAATTTACTTCTTAATAACCGGCTTTTTCGGGAATGCCTCGTTGTTCTTGAACACGCTGAGAGCCTTCTCTATCGTCGGGTCATCGAGATTGATGTATGCCGTCCAAGCCTGGTCGTCCATGATGTTGTATATGATGCGCGAGTTGATGAACTTCTCGAGCAACTTATGCGACTTGCGTATCATCAGGTTGCGGCGCTTCAGTCCGTTCTTGTCGGCGTATGTCGCGAACTGCTCCACCGTGTTCTGCTGCACGAGATACTTCGACAGCGACATCATATCGACGAAAGTGTTCAGCTTCGGGCGGTTGTTGTCGGTGTAGGTGAAGGCGAACTGCAAGATGAGTCCCGACATGGCAGCCTGCTTGTAGTAGCTTGTCATGCCGAGCGTGTCCTCGGGCACGAAGATGTCGGGCGTGATGCCACCACCGCCGTACACCGTACGTCCGATGCCGGTGTGGTAAGCCGGTCCCTGGTGCTTTATGCTGTCCTGCGAGAAGAACTCGCCGTGCTCGTATCGTGTCACGATATCGCTCTCGTAGTCCTTGGTGTCGCCCGCGGTGAACGGCTTCTGTATGCAACGACCCGATGGGGTGTAGTAGCGTGCTATGGTGAGGCGTATCATCGAGCCGTCGGGGAAACCGAGCTGCTGCTGCACCAGTCCCTTGCCGAACGAGCGTCGTCCGATGATTGTGCCGCGGTCGTTGTCCTGTATGGCTCCGGCGAAGATCTCCGATGCCGATGCCGAACCCTCGTTGATGAGCACGCAGAGTGGCAGTTTCTGATACGAACCGTGGCCGTCTGAACGGAAGTCCTGGCGTGGCGACTTGCGTCCCTCCATGTACACGATGAGCTTGTTCTTCGGCAGGAACTCGTTAGCCATCTGCACCGCCGAGTTCATGTATCCGCCCGTGTTGTCGCGTAAGTCGATAACCAAGCTCTTGAAGTTCTCCTGCGAGAGCTGAGCCAGTGCGATGAGCATTTCTGGATAGGTGGTCTCGCCGAAACTTCTCACCTTGATGTAGCCCGTGTTCTTGTCAAGCATGTATGCAGCAGTGATGCTCTTCTGCGGTATGTCGCCACGCGTAACGGTTATGTATTTCACTGCTTTCTGACCGTAGCGCACCACGCCGAGCTTCACCTTCGTGTCCTTCGGACCCTTCAGTCGGCGCATAGCCTCCTCGTTGGTCACTATCTTGCCCACGAACGGCTTGCCATCGACACTCACAATCTTGTCGCCGGCGAGTATGCCAGCACGTTGTGCCGGTCCGTTCTTCACCACGTTCTGCACGCGTATGGTGTCCTGTCGTATGGTGAACTCGATGCCTACGCCCGAGAACGAGCCTTTCAAGTCGTCAGCCACCGCCTGCGCATCCTTTGCTGTGATGTACACGGAGTGGGGGTCGAGGTCGGCAAGAATCTGCGGTATGGCAACGTCGACAAGCGAGTCGATGTCTACCTTGTCCACGTACTGGTCGTTGATGATGTGCAGCAAGTTGGACAATCGGTTAGAACCCGAGTTGATGATATTTAGTCGATTGCCAGAGAAATGGTTTGCGTAGAATGTGCCAATGAGTATGCCCACAATCACGCAGAGTGCCATTATCAACGGCATGAACCTATTTTGTTTCTTTGTGTTCATAATCGTCTGGATTGAGATAAGTTACTTCTATATTGGCGCGTCGGAGCAAGTCGATGCCGTCGGTAAGGCGGTACTGTTCGGCATATATCACGCGCTTTATGCCAGCCTGAATGATGAGCTTTGCGCACTCGATGCAAGGCGATGCCGTTACGTAGAGTGTTGCGCCTTCGCTGTTGTTGGAGCTGCGTGCCAGTTTGGTTATGGCGTTCGCTTCGGCGTGCAGCACATAGGGTTTAGTGGTGTTCGTCTCGTCCTCGCATACGTTCTCGAACCCACTCGGCGTGCCGTTGTAGCCGTCGCTGATGATCATCTTCTCTTTCACCACCAGCGCGCCCACCTTGCGACGTTCGCAGTAGCTGTTCTCCGCCCAGATGCGTGCCATGCGCAGATAGCGCAGGTCGAGGTTGAGCTGCTTGCTCTCGTTTGTTTCGTTTGTTGGCATAATGATATGTTGTTTGTATTTGCTTGTTGCCAGAGGCAGCGTGTGCGTCCTTGCTATTTCTTGATGCCGTTGCGTTCGAGCAGGGCATCGATGGTTGGCTCCTGTCCGCGGAAACGTTTGTAGAGCGTCATCGGGTGTTCGGTGCCACCCTTCGAGAGTATGTTGTCGCGGAAGCTCTGTGCCGTCTTCTGGTCGAAGATGCCGTTCTTCTTGAACACGCTGAATGCGTCGGCATCGAGCACCTCTGCCCATTTGTAGCTGTAGTAGCCGGCAGCGTATCCGCCCGCCATGATGTGCGAGAACTGTGTTGTCATGCATGTGTCGGGCAGCTGCTTCGTCACCATTGCCTTCTCCCATGCCTTCTTCTCGAACGGAATGATGTCGGCTGCGAACTCCTCCTTCTGTGTGTAGTAAGCCATATCGAGCAGACCGAAGCTCACCTGGCGCAGACAGGCGTAAGCCGCCATGAAGTTGCGCGAGCGCACGATGCGTTCGATGAGGTCGTCGGGCATCGGTTCGCCCGTCTTGTAGTGGAAGGCGAACGTGCGCAGGAATTCCTTTTCGACAGAATAGTTCTCCATGAACTGCGAGGGCAGCTCTACGAAGTCCCACCACACGTTGGTGCCGCTGAGACTCTCGAAGCGTGTGTTGGCGAACATGCCGTGCAGCGAGTGGCCGAACTCGTGCAGGAAGGTCTCCACCTCGCCCAAGGTGAGCAGTGCCGGCTTCTCGTCGGTGGGCTTCGTGAGGTTCATCACCACACTCACGTGCGGACGCACGTTCACGCCCTTGCGGTCTATCCACTGCCCCTGGAACTCGGTCATCCAGGCACCGCCCTGTTTGCCCTTGCGTGGGTGGAAGTCGGCGTAGAACACAGCGAGGAACGAGCCGTCCTTGTCGAACACCTCGTAAGCCTTCACGTCGGGATGGTACACCTGGATGTCCTTGTTCTCCTTGAATGTGATGCCGTACAGGCGCGTTGCCAAGCCGAATACGCCGTCTATTACCTTCGACAGTTCGAAGTAGGGGCGCAGCATCTCGGCATCGAGGTTGTACTCGCGCATCTGTAGCTTGTGCGAGTAGAAACTGAAGTCCCACGGCTCCATCACGAAGTCGTCGCCCTCGGTCTGCTTCGCCTCGCGCTCCAGCGCCTTCACCTCCTCAACGGCTGTGGGGCGGTATGCGTCGATGAGGTCGTTGAGCAGCTTGTACACGTTCTCGGCGTTTGATGCCATGCGATGTACGAGCACGTAGTCGGCGTATGTCTCGTAGCCCAACAGCTGCGCTATCTCGCGACGCAGGTTGATGAGTCGCTTGCATATCTCGAGGTTGTTCTCCGTGTTGTCGTGTGTGCCCTCTGTGTTGCGCGCCATATAGAGTTGGCGGCGCAGTTCGCGCTGAGTGGAGTAGGTCATAAAGGGCGAGTAGCTCGGATAGTCGAGTGTGAAAAGCCAGCCCTCCTTGTCTGCCTCCTTCGCAGCTAAAGCAGCCGCCTCGCGTGCCGTCTCGGGCAGTCCGTCGAGCTGTGCCTCGTCGGTTATGTTCAGCGTGAACGCCTTGTTCTCCTTCAGCAGGTTCTGCGAGAACTGCAGCGAGAGCAGACTTGCCTCCTCCGTGAGGTTGCGCAGGCGCTCCTTGCCCTCGTCGTCGAGCAGCGCACCGCTACGCACGAATCCGTCGTAGCAGTTGTCGAGCAGCATCTGCTCCTCGGCAGTCAGCTCGCGGTGGTTTTCGTACACGTATTTGATGCGCTCGAAGAGACGCTTGTTCAGCTTCACGTCGTTGGCGTGCTTTGTGAGTATTGGGCTCATCTTCTGCGCCAAAGCGTCGAGCTCGTCGCAGGTCTCGGCACTGAGCATACACGAGAATACGGTCGACACGCGCGAGAGCAGGTCATAGTAATTCTCGCCGTTCTCGTTGTCGACACGCACGATGGTGTTCTCAAAAGTGGGAGCTTCGGGGTCGTTCACGAGCTTCTCTATCTCTTCGTCGTCGCGGCGTATGCCCTCAAGAAAAGCCTCCTCGTAGTCGCCAATCTCGATGCGGTTGAACGGAACGGTGTCGTGTGGGGTGTTATAAGGTTCAAAAAACGGATTCTTGCGTTCCGTTTGTGTTGTGTTATTCTCTAACATGCTAAATTCAAAAATGTGTGATATATCACTGCAAATTTACAGAAAATATCACACATGCGTTCCGTCCTTAGGGTTTTTAACTTATATTATAATCGTGTAGAAGTTAAGCTGTTGTCATCTGCGTCGACCGTTGCGGACGTCTGCGTCGACCGATGCGGATGTCTGCGTCGACCGTTGCGGATGTCTGCGTCGACCGTTGCGGATGTCTGCGTCGACCGTTGCGGATGTCTGCATCGACCGATGCGCGCTCCGCATATAACATGTTGAATATTAATAAAAAGCCTAAAAAACGCGCGCGTTCTTCCTTAATGTGCAGAAATAAGTGTAATTTTGTAAGTTGAAAACAATTATTATAATGATAATGAAACGGTTAATATTTATTTTTACAGCATTAATCATGTGTGTTACAAGCATGTCGGCAGCTGGGAAACTGTCGATTAAGGACATCACGAGTGGTAAGTTTGCGGCTAAAACCGTAAATGGTATAAACCCCATTGAAGGCACAGACACTTACGCACGCATCAGCGACGACGGCAAGCGTGTGGAGAGCTACTCGTTCAAGACGGGCAAGAAGATAGCTACACTCTTCGACGTCGACAACACGATGGGGCAGAAGATAAAGGACTTCGACGGATATATCCTCTCGCCCGACGGCACACGTATGCTCATACAGACCGAGACGGAGCGCATCTATCGCCGCTCGTTCCGCGCCACATACTACATCTACACCATAGCTTCGCGCAAGCTGGCACGCCTGTCCGACGGCGACAAGCAGCAGGTGCCGGTGTGGTCGTCGGACGGACTGCAGGTGGCATTCGTGCGCGATAATAACATCTTCGTGGTGAAACTGCTCTACGACAACGCCGAGATACAGGTGACGAAGGACGGCAAGCGCAACGAAGTGATTAACGGCTTGCCCGACTGGGTGAACGAGGAGGAGTTCGGCTTCAACCGTGCGCTCACCTTCAACGCCGACGGCACGATGATTTGTTGGCTGCGCTACGACGAAAAGCGCGTGAAGACATACTCGTTGCAGATGTACAAGGGAATGGATCCGGAGAAGACGGAGAATGCTCTCTATCCCGGCTATTACGAGTACAAGTACCCGAAGGCGGGCGAGGACAACAGCCTAATGTCGGCATGGAGCTACGACATCAAGTCGCACAAGATTTCAAAGCTGCAAGTGCCGCTCGATGCCGACGGATACATGCCGCGCATAAAGATGACAAACGACCCAGCGCGTGTGGTGGTCTACACCATGAACCGCCACCAGGACGAGCTCTGCCTCTACAGCGTGAACCCGCGCAGCACTGTAGCACAGCTCATCGTGAAGGAGTCGGTGCCTAAGTACGTGAAGGAGGAAGCAATGGAGGGAGTGAAGTTGGTAGGCAACAATATACTGCTGCCGAGCGACCGCTCGGGCTACATGAAGCTCTACGTGTACAACATGAACGGACAGCTGCTGCGCACCATCGGCGAGGGCAACTACGACATAACCGCTGTGTACGGCTACGACGCAAAGACCGGCGACGTCTACTATCAGGCAGCAGCGCTCGGAGCAGCCGATCGTCAGGTGTTCGTGGCGCACAAGAATGGCAAGACACAGCGCCTCACAAACCAAAAGGGATGGAACTCGGCGCTCTTCTCAGGCGACTATCAGTACTTCATCAACACATGGAGCGACTATAACACACCTTATGTATATACTACTCGCACTCGTGAGGGCAAGCTAATCTCTACGCTGCAGGACAACGCTGCGCTGAAGAAACTCGCCGCCGAGTATGGTTTCTGCAAGCGCGAGCCGTTCGAGTTCACCACTTCCGAGGGCGTGAAGCTGAACGGATGGATGCTGAAGCCGCAGAATTTCGACCCGTCGAAGCGCTATCCGGTAATCATGCACCAGTACAGCGGACCGGGCAGCCAGATGGTTAAGGACGAATGGAGCGCAGGCTCTATGGGCTCAGGCGGTGCATTCGACTCTTACCTTGCGCAGCAGGGCTTCATCTGCGTATGCGTTGACGGACGCGGAACGGGCGGACGCGGAGCCGAGTTCGAGAAGTGCACATATCTGAACATCGGCGATCTCGAGTCGAAAGACCAGGTTGAGGCTGCACTCTACCTCGGCACACTGCCCTACGTAGACAAGAACCGCATAGGCATCTGGGGCTGGAGCTACGGTGGATTTAACACGCTGATGAGTATGTCGGAGGGTCGCGAGGTGTTCCGTGCTGGTGTAGCTATCGCGCCACCTACCAACTGGAAGTTCTACGACTCCGTCTATACCGAGCGATACATGCGCACACCAAAGGAGAACCCCGACGGATATGCCACCAACCCGATAGGGCGTGCGGCTAAGCTGCACGGTGCGCTGCTCATCTGCCACGGCACTGCCGACGACAATGTGCATCCGCAGAACGCATACGAGTACTCGGAGGCTCTCGTACAGGCTGACAAGGACTTCCGCGAAATCTACTACACCAACCGCAACCACAGCATCTACGGAGGCAACACACGCAACCATTTGCTCAGACAGGTGGCACAGTTCTTCCAAACCGAATTGAAGTAACAATCAGGTGGTGCAGTTGTCTCAACTGCACCATCTTTTCCCACAAAAAAACTGCAAAACAAAATAAACACAATAAGAATGAACATTAAACAACTTATTTCCACTGCGGCACTTGCTACTCTCGCATTCGTGCCCGGTCAGACAAGTGCCCAACAGGTGCCTCTCGGACGAGAGCTATGGGGCAATGTCGTACACAGCAATCGCTGGCAAGACGGCGATAAGGAGTACGGCTTCTATTCGTTTGGCGTGTCAAAGTCAATCGACGTGAACGAGATGTTCACCGACGCTAATATGTACGCCAATGCAAGTGGTGCGCTGGTGGGCGACCGCCTCGACGTGATAAAATTCGACCGCTCCACAAGTTCGATGTTGCACTATAAGTATAGTGTTTCAACTGGCGAGTGTGACGACATGACGTATCTTACCGACTACTTCTTGTGGGCTACCGAGACAGCCGTGTCGGCAGACGGCAAGGTGTATGGTGCGTTCTTCACTGGAGATGCTGAGAGTGTAGAGCTTGGTATTGCCGACTATGCCAACAACACACGTAGCTCCATCGGCACGCTGAACCGCTATTATGTGGCTATGGGTATCACAAAGGATAACAAACTCTATGGTATCGGCGACAACGGCAACCTCTACAAGATAGATATAAACACCGCAAAGGAAACTCTCGTAGGTTCCACGGGTGTCATCGTGAGCGATGCTACCACACAGTTTAATGTGCAGAGTGGCGAAATCGACCACGAGACAGGCATCTTCTACTGGGCTTGTACAGACGTGAAGGGTAAGTCGGCACTCTACACCGTAGACCTTACAACAGGTAAGGCAACGAAGATTGGCGACTTCATGAACAACGAGCAGATTGCGATGCTCTCAATCCCGAAGGAGACAGTGAAGGGCACAGCTCCAGCACTTGCTTCAAACATGAGCCTCGCCTTCGACAAGGCTTCGCTCACGGGTAATGTCAATTTCACTGCGCCTACAACAACATACGCTGGCGGTAAACTCACCGGCTCGCTCGATTATGTGGTAAGCGTAGACGGCAAGGAGGCAACGAAGGGTACAGTCAACGCTGGCGAGAAGGTAAGTGCATCGGTAACAACAAAGCGTGGCATCCATTCTATTTCTGTCATCTGCTCTAACTCGGCAGGTAACGGACCGAAGGCATATGTCAACGGCTTCATAGGCGACGACACGCCACTCAAGCCTGCAAACGTGAAGGCTACAGTGAATGTAACAACGGGTAAGGTACAGCTCTCATGGGATGCTGTTACGAAGGGTATCAACAATGGATATGTAGGCGATATTACATACAACGTAGTGCGCTATCCTGATAAGAAAGCTATCGCAACAGCTACAACTGTTACGTCTCTAAACGACAACCTGCCTAATGGCGATTTCACTGGATACTACTATACTGTGCAGGCTGTGAGCGGAACTCGTAAGAGCGAAGCGGTGAAGTCGAACAGTGTTTCGTTTGGCAAGCCGGTTGAACCACCATATACATTGACTATCACCAACGAAAACTCTGTCAATGTATGTACAATTCTCGACGCAAACAACGACGGTGTTACATGGAAGTATCTGCAGAACGACGGATCTAATCTTCCGGCAATAGAGATTTCTAATGGCGAAGTGACACACGACGACTGGCTTATTCTGCCTGCACTTAGCTTGAAGGCTGGTGTGCTCTACAATCTCACCTATCGTCTCGCAACAATGGGTCAGAACTATCCGGAGTTGCTTGAAGTGAAGTATGGCTCTGAGCCTACAGCTGCTGCTATGGTTCACGAGATTGCGGCGAAGAAAGAGTATTCAAATCAGGAATTCTCTACCATTAAGAATGAACTGACAGTGGATAAGGATCAGGTGGTTTACATCGGTTTCCACTGCGTAAGTAATCCTGACTGGTGCTACCAACTCATACTCAAGGACTTTGCTGTTGTTGGCAACTCGCTGAAGGCTCCGGATGCTGTCACCGAGATATCTACAACCGCAGCTACCGACGGATCGCTCAAGGTGCGCGTTGACTTTACGGCTCCGTCGAAGGCTATCGATGGCAGCAAGCTCGACCCTTATTCTGAACTTGATGTGCGCATCATGCGCGATGGCGAGGAGATACAGTCGATGGCTGCTATTGCGCCTGGTGAGAAGTGTTACTATATTGACAATTTCGCTAAGGAAGGATACAACAACTACAGCATCATTGTGAACAATGAGTACGGAGTAGGTCGCGAGAGTAAGTCGGTTGAGGCTTACGTAGGCGAGGACTATCCTGCAAAGGTTGAGAACATAAAGGCTTCTGTTGGCGATAAGGGCATCACACTTTCTTGGGATCCCGTCACTAAGGGTGAGCATGGCGGTGTAATGCCTAATGATCCTATCTCCTATAAAGTTTACCAAATAAACGAGAGTGGCACTGGTGTCGACTTGGATCTGATTGATGAGGTAAAGACAACAACGGTTAATATAGACTATGATGTTAATACCGGCGATCAGGATATGATCAACTATGCTCTCAGTGCTTCCAACTCAATTGGTGAGGGTCCGCGCGCAATGTCGCCAGGCATCATCGTGGGTAAGCCGTACGAGCTGCCGTTCGAGGAGCACTTCAAGGGTGGTGCTCTTGATAACAAGATGTGGTTTATCACAGAGCTGGGTAGCGAGGAGTCGACATTCAGCCTCATGCAGGGCTTCTCTGCTGACGGCGACGGCGGTTGTGCCGGATATGTAGCGGCTTCTGCTGATGATAGCGCGCTGCTCGGTTCGGGTAAGATTTCGCTCAAGGGTGCTACTAACCCGATACTCGTATTCTCTACAAAGTCGACATTGGCTGAGGCTAAGGGCAAGGTGGTGGTTTATATCCGCAAGCCCGACCTCTCTGAGAAGCAGCTCTGCGTTGTCGACTATAGCAAGCTCGACAACTCGGCTAAGGAGTGGCGCACTACGTCTGTCACTATTCCGGCTGAATACAAGTCGCTGCCTTATGTGATGTTCACATTCGTGGCTTCGGCTGATAAGGGCGAGAGCGTCTACTTCGACCAGATTTACGTTCGCGACGTAGTGGCTAAGGATATGCGTGCTACAATCTCTGTTCCGTCAAAGGTACGCAAGGGCGACAATGTAACAGCGCGTGTAATGGTTACCAATATGGGTAGCACGACTGTTGATAAATACACCGTTAACCTCTATGTCGGTGACAAGCTGGTTGCGACAAAGAACGTAACAACGAGTCTCGCTCCTTACGCTTCGCAGACAGAGGAACTTACATACAAGACTTCGGTTGTTGATCCGTCACCACTGAAGCTGAAGGCTGAGGTGGTTATCGATGGTGAGGCAACACCTGAGGACAATGAGGATGCTGCAGAGGTTGTTCTCACTGCTTCTACTCTGACAGCGCCGGAGAGCGTTACCGCTTCTACTGCTGATGAGAAGAACGTGGTTGTAGAGTGGACTAAGGTGAACGAATCGTCGGAGCGTGTTACTGAAAACTTCGAGACATACGCAGCATGGAGCATGGATTACTTCGGCGATTGGACTTCTAATTACGTAGAGAAGGGTATCGCTAAGGGTCCGTTCAGCAAGTCTTATCCGCATCCTAACGAGAATAAACGCTTCGCTTACACGCTCGTAGAACCGAACACTTGGCTTAATGCAGAGATTCTCGACAAGTATGCATGCTTGAAGCCTCACTCTGGTACGCACTACTTAGCTTCGTTCTACAGCGTTGAAAACTCTCAGTTCATCCCTGCTGACAATTGGCTTATTTCGCCTGCTCTGCCTGGCGAAGCGCAGACTATCAGCTTCTGGGCTAACAACTTCAATTCGCAGGGCACTAAGTACACGGAGAACTTCGAGGTGCTCTACTCTACATCGGGTATAGCTCTCGACGACTTCAAGTCTACAGGCAAGAAGTTTGAGGCTACTACCGGCGAGTGGAAAGAGTACACGGTTAATCTGCCTGAGGGCGCAACCTACTTCGCTATCCACAACAACACTGCCGACACGTATATGTTTATGCTCGACGATGTTACATACACTGCTGGTTGCGGTAAGGTGCTCGGTTACAACGTTTATCGCGACGGCAAGCTGCTGAAGCGTATCGAACCGAACGCCGAACTTCGTATCACCGACAATGCTCCGAGCGGCAAGCATACCTACGCTGTGTCTACAATCTATGCCGGTGGCGAGTCGGAGGCTACAAAGTCGGCTGTTGTTACTGCTATCGATGGCGTGAGTGTGGATAACGGCACATTCGATGTCTACACCGTAGACGGCAAGCGCATAGCTAAGGGCGTTACATCGCTCGACGGCATAGCACGTGGCTTCTACATCGTGAACGGCAAGAAGGTCGTTCGCAAGTAAAGCCCCTCCCAACCCTCCCCGTCGGGGAGGGCTTAGTTTGCCTTAAAGAGGCTTAGGAAGGCTTAAAGAGGCTTAGTTCGGCTTAGTTAGCAGTTCTTCCTCGGCTTAGTTAGCAGTTCTTCCTCGGCTTAGTTAGCAGTTCTTTCTCGGCTTAGAAAGGCCTAAAGAGGCTTATTTCGGCCTAAGCTCAATCACAAAAAAACACGAGTTGGAAATCATTCCAGCTCGTGTTTTTTTTATTTCAACTAAAGCAGTGTTAGCTTCTGCTCACTTGAAATCCGTTCTTGCACAGGCTCATCTCTACGAAGCGAGCCTTGTCATTCGGGCGATTCTCGTTGAGTATGCAGCGTATGCGTGCCGCAGCTTCAACATCCTTAGCCACCATGTAGAGATAGCCACCGCCACCTGCGCCAGGCAACTTGTAGCCGAGGCAGAGGTCGTCAATCTGTTTTGTGAGTGCTTCCACAGCGGGCGGGTTGGTGCCGGCATCGAGCAGTTGGTTCTGCTGCCATGTTTTGCCAACGAGGCGTCCCATGCGCTCGAAGTCGAGGCGTTGTATGGCGTCGAACATCTCCAGTGCGTGTGCCTTCATCTCGCGCAGTTGCAGCAGTTCGTCGTGCTCGTTGAGGAACATACGGCGCACTATCTCGGCGAGTATCGTCTTCGCCGTGCGTGTGATGCCTGTATAATATAATAGGTGGCACTCGCGGTAGTCGGGCTGTTGGAAGAGGTCGCCAGGCAGGTAGCGCACATCCGGACTCTGACTGAATCCGCGCTCCGTCTGCAGCAGTTTGATGCCAGGCAGGAGTCCACCGTACTGGTCTTGCCAGCCGCCACCTGTGGTGAGCAGCTGCTCGAGCACGAGTGTGCGGTGTCCGATCTCGGTCTTGTCCCAGCCCAGTCCGCAGAAGTCGCTGAGTGCTCCGAGCACGGTTGATGCGAGCAGCGAGCTGGTGCCGAGTCCGCTTCCGGCTGGTATAGCCGAGAGCAGCGTCACTTCGATGCCACAACCGAACGCACGCAACTGCTCTTCGAGCGAGCGGTAGCTGTCCTTGCAGAAGCGCGGCAGGAAGCCGGCGAGCGAGAGGGCTGCCTTCGGTATTGAGAATGGCGAACCTACAGTGTTGTATGCCGAGAGTTCTTCGTATGTAGTGATTACTTCCGATGCACCGAGGTCGATACTTCTAAGTATGATGTGTGGCTCAGCGCAGGGCTTCACGTATGTCTGCAGCGGTGGTTGTCCGTTGAGGTTGATAGCGAGGTTGACGACGTTGCCGCCCTCCATGAGGCAGAATGGTGGTGTGTCGGTCCATCCGCCAGCTATATCTATGCGCACGGGCGAGCGTCCCCATACAATCTGGTCGGCATACACCGACAGTTGGGGGCGTTGCTTTACGCGCAGTGCCTCGGTGGTGAGTCCCTCGCGCAGCAACGAGAACGCTGCTGCTTCGTACTTCTTAGCCAGCTCGCTACTCTGTGTACCGCCATTCGTGCGTTGGCGTTCGGCTTCCGAGCGGAACATGGCGTCGCAGGTGCGTGTCAGGAGCGAAGCCGACTCGGGTAGGGCGTTGGGCAGTGCTACGTCGTACTTGCCGTACTCGTGTGCTACGGTCTGCAGGTCGCTCTGGTAGAACACGCTATGCTGCCAGTTCTTCGCAATCATAGGCAGGTTCTTCAGGCGCAACTTCGTGCGCTGATCTACGAGACGGCGGAGGTTTGCCTCGGCACTTATCTCGTCGGCGCTCATGCGCTTCGCCTTCTCCCATATCGCCTTGCCCTCTGCGAGTGTGCTCTCGCCGAGCATCCAGCGCAGCACGATGCCCATGTCGTCGGTGTTGTCAACAATGGGGAAGATGCGTGCTGCCTGCAGGTCGTGGCGACCTTCTATTGCATTGAGGTCAATGCCGCGCTCTGCTGCCCATTCGGCGAACGGGCGACCGAGGTATTCTACGTCCGCCAAATCACCGCGGAACTTGTCGTTGAAACCGTACGGGCGCACAGCCCAACTGTCTGCGCCTATGGGCACAATGTCGACACACTGACCCTCGCTGAGCGTCAGCGTCCAGTCGTTCTCGGGCACACCTGTCACAATGTTGTCCTGCGTCAGCGTCCACTGCTCGCCTACGTATGCGTTCTCCACCCATTCGTTGCGGTTCTGCTGTGTCCACTTTGGCTTCAGTTCGGTGTTCTGCACGAAGATAGACGGATGTGGCTTGCGGTCGTGGTGCATAATCTCGCGCTGGTCGTTCACGATGTTCTGTATGGCGAGCATCGACGAAAGCAACTCGTGCGATGTACCGAAATGGTAGAACTCGCCGCCTGGCAACGGCAGTATCACGGTCTTCAGCGTGTTGATCGCCTCGTCCTTCACGCCAGGCTCATAGCCGAGAGCGCAGCCGAACTCGCCGTACATGTCGTAGTTCACCACCTCGCCCGTGGCTATGTCCGTTCCGTTGGTAGAACGCTGCATGAGTACTTTCACGGCGCGGTCGGAGAGAATCCATACACCGATGTCGGTGAGGTAGAAGTGGTCGGTGAGCAGCGCAGAGAGTGTCTCCACCGACGGCTTCTGAAGCATACACTTCAGCTCGGTTGGCTTTTCGCGCGTACTGACGAACACGCCGTGGTCCTTCGCAATCTCCGGACCGAGCCACAGACCGTAGCATACGATGTCCGCATCCTCGGGTATCGGCTGCAGCGGTTCGGTGGAGCGTATGTACACGTCGCCGCTCACTATCATCGTGTTCAGACCGCGTGGGGCGATGTCCATGATGCGCTTGTAGAGCGGCACCTGCAGCGACAGCAGGTTCTGGTTCAGACTCTGTCCGCGCTCCCAACGGAACACCGGCAGCGGCGTGAGTATCTTGCCCGATGGAGCGTAAGACGGCAGTCGTCTGCTCTGTCCGCCGGCGTGCAGGAGCAGTCGCTTGTCGGCAGCCAACCATTCATCGAAGCTCATAGCGTCAGCGTTTTGTGTCTTGTAGTCTTCGTAGGCTGCGCGCAGCAACCATGTAGTGCCACCGCCCGAGCCGAGTTTCTTGCCCACAGGGTCGTTTGTACAGAACCACTCACTACGTGGCAGTTCGGTTATCTCGTGGAAACTGCCCACAAGATTTGGGGGCAGCGATAAAAGTTTCTTCATTTGCTGTCTGTATTTGTGTTAAGTATATACATATAATAAGGTGTGTTGAGGTGTTGTGGTGTTGAGGTGTTGAGAATTGCAAATCTCACCACCTCACCATCTCACCACCTCACCATCTATTCATACAAATAGAACATACGCTCCATCATTTGCCATTTCTCGTCGCTCGTCGCTTCTGCCGAACAGTTCTGGAACTCAGCCACATGCTTCTCCCATTCCTCCTGGCGGGGTAGGGTGGCGAGACGTTCCATGGCTGCATCCCAATCGAAGTCGACTGGTGCATCCACAATCATCACTAAGCGGTTGCCCAAGATGTAAATCTCCATCTCTAAGATGCCAACCGCCTTAATTCCCTCCTTTATCTCGTCCCAGAAATGCTCCTGGTCGTGAGCCTCGCGGTACTTGCGAATGAGTTCACTGTCGTCCTTCAAGTCCATGGTCTGCACGAAACGCTTCGTAGGCACACCATATTCCTTGCTTCTATATCCTTCTGTCATAACGATGTGATTTAGTGAATTTTATACATTATACCTTACAAAGGTACGTAAACAATCGCACAATACAAATAAAAACCGCCAAATTTGTGTCCGAAAAGTAGTTATTTGCATATTTAATTGTAACTTTGCAAAGCTATTTTATTGCGAAATGATTGAATAAACAAGAAGACTAACATGTGGTTTAATTTTTTCAAGGAATTTATTTTGTGGCTCTCAGATATTGATGCCCGTCTGTTGCTTATTGTGAATGGCGCACATAGTCCGTTCTTCGATTCCGTAATGTGGTGTATCAGTGGACGTTGGATATGGGTACCATTCTATGCCGTGCTTGCCTATCTGCTCTTTCGTCGCATGTCCTGGAAGCGTGCTTCGATTTGTTTAGTCACCATCGGACTGATTATCTTGGCGGCTGATCAAACATGTGCAACACTCATACGTCCGGAGATAGGCAGACTGCGTCCTGCCAATCTCAACAATCCGTTGTCGTCCTTCGTGCATGTCGTCAATGGTTATCGTGGTGGTAGATATGGTTTCCCGTCTTGTCACGCAGCCAACACCTTTGCCCTCGCCGTCTTCATGTCGCTCGTCATTCGTCATAAGTGGTTCACAGTGATGATGTTCTCGTGGGCGTTCATCGTTAGCTACTCGCGAATGTACCTCGGTGTTCATTACTTTGGCGACCTCTTCTGTGGTGCTACTATCGGTTCGCTCTTCGCCGTCCTCTTCTATTATCTACAAAACTATTTGTTCAAACGTCTAAATATATAGTACTATCTTAGGAGGGTATGGTATCCCTGCCATACCCACGCACCCCTCTTTTCCCACGCTTGCACCCCTCTTTCCCCACGCTTGCACCTCTCTTTCTTTCGCTTCACGCTCTTCTTTTCCCTTTTCACCCCATCTCTTTTCCTCTTCATACTCC
>ERZ791829.110-NODE-110-length-93917-cov-25.017046_pt1 | contig 93917 bp, 72 predicted proteins | sample MGYA00510296_ERZ791829 | MGnify/ENA primary metagenome ERZ791829 (study PRJEB30046, sample SAMN00791973) | human gut metagenome | study: EMG produced TPA metagenomics assembly of the A metagenome-wide association study of gut microbiota in type 2...
CGATATGTACAACTTTTGGGTACATAATATTTCCAATTTAATTCCGCCAACGGGTCTGATTTATATAATGCATAGCAGACACAATCAGATTTTCACATTCATCTATGCGAGAAATGTTACTATAACAACTATAAGGTGATGACATCTTAATTTTATAACAAGGATCTTCTGTCAAAATTCTTCCATTACTAGAGGAAACCCATTTATAATTGTTTTCAGTCAATACTTCTTGCATAGCTACTGAATCATTCATATAAAAAGAGTTGGCAGACATCGGGATTACTGGCAATCGCTTATCAATTATACATCGCCCCATCCTGATACTTTCATTCAGGTCAATTCTTTTTAATTCTGCGGATGACACATCGTTTATCCATATATTACATACTCCTTTATTTACACAGGATTGACCGGTCGGCTTACAATTGACAAAATCATTTGGACCATTTCCTTTTATTCCTATTTCTGTAATGTATTTACCATTTGCATCATAAATATGAAACAAGTTGTTTAATTTTGGAGTGAATGCCAAAAGATAATTGCCAACCACTTCCATATAAGCAACACCTAAGAGTTCTGATATCAGCAGCTTTCCGTTTAATGTCCGATGTGGTACTTCTACTCCATCTGTAATTTTAATATCATCAGAATAATAGATGTCCCTAACTTCAGTACATCCAACACAAAAAACTATGAATGCTAATGTAGCTGTTGTCTTAAAAGAGTTCCTTCTCATAGTTTCAATCCAGACTGATTCTTTGATTTTATTTCTATGCAGCAAACCATCGGCTACCTCATGCGAATGCACATCAGTATCTGATTATCCTCCGGGGAAACATCCTGTAACAAAATATCCAGATCCTTATTAAAGGAAAAACCGTCAGACTTCTTTTCCAATAAACTTGAAGTTTCTAATGGAAACACACTATATTCATCAAAAGAACCGGAAACCAGATAATTCATTTCACCCACTTTGAACATTTTTCCCAGTTGCTCCACTGTATATAAATAAGAAGACTGTGTACGTTTATCATAGAAGCCGGCAAATCTTTCATTATTGACAATATATAACACACTGCAATAATCAGCAAACTCCCGAATTGTATAATAAGAGACATAATCAGACTCTTCAAGAGCCTTAAAATAAGGATTTTGCCCGCCATTGCTTTTTTCCATAAGAAATGAATAAGGGGGAGCAGTATGATTGTCCAGCTCCAGTTGAATGCTTTTATCCATGATGCTGTCTCCGATTTCCCAAACACTCAGATCAAAAGGAGAATACGCATACGTCTTGCCTTGAAATGTATAAACATTACGTGAGTCTCCAGAGGCGTATCCACTTTTAAATTGCTTTTCAACCGCCGTCCCAAGTATCTGAAAAGCACTATCTGTCAACACAAAATAATTATCTCCCATTTGATTCGAGTCATACCCTATACTATTCCAAAGAATGTTACCATTTTCTGCAACAGCACAACAATTTGTTTGAAATGGCAATCTTTTTTCCGATTGGAATAAAAAATCTTTCAAACGATAATATATGACCTTTTGTCTGCCAATGTCAACAACACCTATACGATTCTGCAAATAGTCAACGAAAAACGAATACGGATGAATATATTCTCCGGGACCATCACCTTTTGTTCCTATACTGGCCAAGTATTTACCTTCCTGGGAAAATGCATAAAGGCAAAAATTCCTAATATCCAATATGAACAGAAGAGAGTCGGATACCGTTTCCACTTGTCCGATAGTTCCAAGCAGACAAGACGCATTCGTTTCCAGTTTGATATATCTGACATCAAATAATGAATCATTATTTTCAGCAATAGAACCAGAAAATGAAATAATGTCTTTCGCTTCATTCTGTATACGCTCAGATACATGAGTACATGATATCATGCACATGCATAATACGAAAATGATATTTCTCATAATATTAATATTATTTTTTTAATGAATACTTTTTCTTTTTTTCCTAAGGCCAGTGCTTCCACATTGGCCTTTGCCAGAAATGAATACAAATAGTTTATCACATTTCTTTTCATTGTTTTCTATCTTTCTGTTACAACAAATTTAGGAATGAAGTCTTATTTTTGCAAGGAGTAATTATAATACCTACTTGCATAAAACCATAATACACTGTAATACAAGGATCTATATTTACAAAATATCAGTTCATGTCAGTTAATTCCAAAGGAAAGACAAGACGATAAGATCCGTTTCCGTCATTGTGCAAGGTTACAGAGGAGACTTGTTCCAGCTTGTTTCTGAAACGGCCCATCATCTTATAAAAATTGTCCAGAGAATAACTTTCAATATCTTTACCTATGATCCGGTAAATTTCATACCTGCTCAGCGTATGGTCAGGCGCTTTGAAAAAGTGTTCCAACAGCACAGACATAGCAGGTGAAAGTTTCTCTATGATGCCGTTATCATTGCAAAACAAATGTTGTCCGGCATCAAAATACAGATTGTTATCCAATTTGTAAATACGGGACCTTGAAATATGTCTGGATTTATTGTGCATATTGACAGGAAGCGGCGTTTTTTCGACTACTTTTTCTTCTACCACAGTTCGTTTCGAAACCAGCTGATTCAGTCTGTCGTGAAATAACAAGAAGAAAATATACATACACCAAAGAAGGACAACCGTTATAACCATTCCGCCCGGTAGAAGACTCCACCAGGAATAAGAAATATAACCGGATAATTCAATCTCCAGACGATAACCCAAATAGGTAGAGACCAGACTATCCGACGGAGCAAACTCTTCCAGTGCTCCCGAAGCAAAGCTCGAAACTTTTCCCGACAAATCGGTTATTCTGGAACATACCCCTGTTTTTGCTTTTATATCGGATAATGCCAACTGCTTATCCCAAGCATAGTGCAAGGAATCAAAAGGAAATGGATATTTCTCAAGAATTAAGCTCAGGTAAACATTCTTATCTCCATCTTTAAAATAAGCGTTATTCCGCCTGTGTAAAGGAAGATGATAAACATGAGTTCCATCTTGTAATGCAAACACCACAGAATCTGGAATATCGGCTTCCAAGGTCTTTTGCTGAAATAAAGAAGTGACAGTACGAAAACCATATTTCTCCATCTTATCCAATTTCTTCAGTTCGTTTCCCACTGCCTCAAGAAAGACAGCTTTAGCCTGCCGGTTCCATGCCTGCTCACGTTGCTTACACGCATTGAATATCAATATGCCATATATTACTGTAAGAAGTATACAAGCAACAAATACTACAGCCTTGACGATCCTATTTTTGTCTGTCGATAATTTTTTGTTCCTACATGTCACGTCCATTGTTTCGGTTTATTTTTTTAATCAAACTTCATTATCAGATTGTCAGCAAATACATCTGTGACAGAAATTCCTATAGCATTTTTCATACAAGCATCTGATTTTTACAAACTCAAAATTAAGCAAAACATGAAACTGCACAAAACAATCGGACATGAAAAAGATTATTAAAGTCGCCTGAAAGGCCACAATGCAGCAAACCACCGGCTACCTCATGCGGGTCTGACTTCTTTTCCAACGAAGTTGCAATTTCTATGATATCATGCACATGCATAATACGGGAATTATATTCCAGTACTTCCACATTGGCCTTTGCCAGAAATGAATACAAATAATTTAATCACATTTCTTTTCATTGTTTTCTATCTTTTTTTACTTTTGACAAAAGTAAGGAAATTAACAACAGAGTATTCTGAGAGAAATCTGAGATTCTGACAGATCGTTTATATTCAGATATTTACATATATATTTCTCAGAAAACTTTCAGATTCAGCATACGGACAAATGAAACAAAGCAAGATAAAACTTATAGGAACAGCTGCAATATACCTGATTCTTATGCTCGGCATAGCATGGTTTTCTGCCATGAAAAACGAAGAAAGCATAAAGGACAAAAGCAAAATTGCATTTCTTACAGCAATCAAACAAGAAAAGGAATTGTTCATACCCCAGGTTATCATAAACTTTAATCCTTCTTCAACCAATCGCATTCCGGTTGAAGAAAAAATAGACTGGTCAGCCCAATTCTATCTGGCCATGGAAGATTCATGCAGACACAGATTTGACAGCATTTTCAGAGAAGAAATGAAAAAACAAGGGCTGAACCTGAATACGTCCATCTGTTACACGCACAACGGAAAAACCATCAGCACCATGAAAAAGAATGCTGACGGAGGCATAAAAATCATACATGAGAAAACATACAGAAAAAACAACAAGAAAGAAAATGACATCACATTAAGGGCATACGTATATTTACCTCTATATGTACTTGTCGGGCAACCCGCCTTATACACAATGATACTATTTACCCTCCTTGCAGTGGCCATGTATATCTACACCCGAAACAGGGAGAAAAAACAAATAACAACAACTTCAAGCCCTCTCGAAGCGGCTACAAGAACTACTGATAACGCCAGATGGATAATTATAAGCAAAGAAGTATGGTGGGACGAAAAGAACCATATTATAAAAAAAGGAGAAACTTCAATGATTCTGACGGGCGAATCATTGAAGTTTTTCAAACTGTTCTTAGAAAACAAATCCTTCTTTTTGAGCTATAAAACCATATATGAATCGTATGGACTGAAAGATGAAGCACCGGAATTCAAGGACAGAATTTACCAGTCAATCAAACTGTTGAGAAAAGATCTGATCGGTTTCGGAATAACCATAAGGTCTGTAAGAGGAAGAGGGTATGAATTAATCTTTCAGTGACGAACTGAAAGACAAGACACTACTCTCTGACAATCTTATCCAGAACTTCTGACAGATCATACGCAAACATCTTGTCATTATAGACATCAAAAACATAAAGTGTCTTATTCACCATATCTATATCAAAGGAATTGACAAACCGGGTAAGCTTTAACTCTGCCAGCGGCTTTCCGTCCCAGTCAAACAGCAAAATAGAAGGATATTTCTTTCTGCCCGTCTGAAAGGTCATCTTATCTTCATTTATCGAAACCACCCCCCAGAAATCCTTAAACAAACGTAAGTCAGCATAGGTATACATCCGGTTCCACTCTTTGCGATCCTCAATCTCGCTGATATCGTCAAGTTCATCTCCTACGCAGACCGTCCTGGCAAAGTCACCATTCAATGAATATATGTTGATATAGTTCAGACCTATAGGCATTTCAACAATCCGTTCGTTTACACGGCTCATCTTTGCAATGGTAGAAATAATGTTGATATCCTTGCTGTCGCTCACTTTCGCCTCGTTCAGACGTTCTATTACAGGAGGAAGCATTCCAGCTGTTTTTCCAGCCAGATATCTCTTCTGCTGTGTAAAGTCTGGAGAGCTCTCTTTACAGAAGAAAACACTGTCGCTTATCGAAATAAAGCTAAACAGACCAGAAGGCAAAGAATCACATAATACAGTCATTACGTTTTTATTTTGCTCCAAAGAAGCACGGATGTCACTTCTCGTCACCTTTCCTGTCTGAAAATCATATATGTTCGCATACAAATACCCCTTCTCATGGAATATATCCGTCTTAAAAGCCACACGAGGAGCCATAACAAATTCGCCAGGGCCAGTCCCTTTGGTAAAACATCTGCCTAACAGCCTGTTGTCATTCAAAGAGAAAAGACTCCACAAATAATCACCCCCACGCTGGGAAAAAAACATGATGGAATCCACTATACAGAAATCATTGATCCCTATCACATCAAATTCCGGTTCTTTGCTTTCTGTCAGTTCCACCACACAGGGAAATCCATCTACATAATCAACCGTATCGAATGTCATATATTGAGCAGATGAAGATTTCTGTACACATCCGCACATTCCTCCTAAAAGAACTGCCGACAATAAAACGAAAATATGCTTTTTCATACTGATACAAATAATTTTATGAGAGTAAATCATTTCAGATCATAAACACTTATCTTCCAATTATGCTCTTCATCCATTAACGAAACAAACAGACGGCTGTCCGTTTCATCAGCCGCTATATGGAAAGCCGGTACATCAAGTTGAAAACTACGGACTGGATTGCCATCCCAGTCATAAACAAGAACCGTGGAAGAACAACGGCCTGACTCCATGACCTTTTTGTCCGAATACAATGCATACACATATTTATCAGTGCTGCAAAGACTGATATACCCCCAGAAACTTTCAGGAGTCACACTGGCACTATATATACCGCCACTTGATTCCGGAAGATATAAAGGATTCTTCAGACGAAGAGACTTCACCAGACGAATTTTTCCTTCATCTACAGCCAGAAAATCAATATTCGAAGAGAAATTCAGAGAACAGGCAAGACGCTTGCCGGAGCAGTTCATTACCAGGTCACCCTGATTCGACAGAAAACGAGTATACCTGTCAAAAGATGTATCTTCGGAATTATACACCTCAACAGCTGTATCATGAATATGATTGTCTGAATCAAACAGAATATACTGGTAATGAGAATCCAGCAAACCTGCACCAAAGAATAGGCCATTGCCCAGAAAAGCCAGACGGGAAAGCTGGCCATCACCGATATCATATCTCTGACGCCACACAAAGCCACCATGACGGGCTCCGTTACGCAAAGTATCCATATCATAGGCTGTCACATTTTTGGTCGCATCATCAAAGACGACAAAACGTCCGTCAGACAGGCATCCGTAACTGCCCGAAGATATTTCGCCAGGCCCCTGCCCTATTCTTCCGAAACGGGTGATATATTCACCGCTAAGGGCATCAAATAATACATAACTCTCACCCGATTGCAGATCATAAACCACCAGATTCCGGCCGGAACAAGCCAGCCCTTCCACAACAGCCAGAGAATCTTCCGGAACAAACGATTCCGCAGAACAACTTAAAGATATCGGAACCGGAAACAGCTCTGACACACTTTCCGGCTTCTTCTCTGCTGTACACCCACACAAGAGAGCAAGCAGCACACCCACCACGACTGTCAACAAATACGATGAGATTTTCATATTCATACATTTGGATTTCTGTCACAACAAAATTAAGAATGAAGTTTTATTTTTGCAAGGGGTAATTATAACACCTACCTGCATAAAACCATAATACACTGTAAAACAAGGATCTATATTTGTAAAATGTCAGTTCATGTCAGTTAATTCCAAAGGAAAGACAAGACGATAAGATCCGTTTCCGTCATTGTGCAAGGTTACTCTATGATATCATGCACATGCATAATACGGGAATTATATTCCAGTGCTTCCACATTGGCCTTTGCCAGAAATGAATACAAATAATTTAATCACATTTCTTTTCATTGTTTTCTATCTTTTTTTACTTTTGACAAAAGTAAGGAAATTAACAACAGAGTATTCTGAGAGAAATCTGAGATTCTGACAGATCGTTTATATTCAGATATTTACATATATATTTCTCAGAAAACTTTCAGATTCAGATCCTTCAGGGTCGTCTTATTCAGCATCCGGTTTCAAGTAAACTGCACCGGAAAGCTCTGCATGTATTATACGGATTCCAACAGGAAGCCGATCGATTTCCTTATGGAAGTCGATTGACTGTCTGCCGGAAATCAATTGATTTCCTATAGGAAGTTGATAAAAAGATCAAGAGTGTAATATGGGGATGCGGTCACAATAACTGTGTCCGTTTATGAGAACCGCTTCAATTTAATGATTTCTCCCAGTTCGGGCAAAATAATGTCCTGACCGCGCTTCTTCGCTTCTGACTGAAACACATGGGGCGGATCGAATAAGGGTTCATCGGACAAATCGAAGGTGCCATAGTGCATGGGAATCGTTACATGGGCATGCATGTCGGCCGATGCAGTCAGTGCATCGTAAGGTGATATGTGATTGGGTTTCATAAACCAACGGGGTTTATAGGCACCAATACCGATCATGCAATAGTCGATATGGGGAAAGAGTTCCGGCAGTTCACGGAAATGATGGGCATAGCCTGTATCTCCACTGTTATAGATCGTAATGTGGTCGGCTTCAATCATAAAGGCTCCCCACAAACGCTCACCTCCGTCTCTTACACCGCGCTTGCTCCAATGCTGGGCAGGAAGAAACGTAAGACGCAGACCGCCGTCAGCATACTGCTGATACCAGGCCGCTTCAATTACCTGCAGACCGGGAAACCATCCTTGAATCAGCCTGCCTGTTCCAATGCCGCAGAACAGTTTCATCCGGGGATTGCCGGCAACCAGCTTTGCCACACTGGGCTTGTCGAGATGATCAAAATGGTCGTGACTGATCAGCAGATAGTCTATATCGCGAAAAATGGAAGGACTGGCAGGAAACTCACTCCGGCGCTTGACAAACGGAATGCTGCCATACACCGGATCGATCATGAAACGTTTTCCTCCCAGCTGAAGAAAAAAAGAATTGTGCCCCAGCCAGATCAGGCAGTTGCCCACTGCGGCATCCAGCGAACGCAGGTAATGAATCCGGGGATTCCATTTCACCTGACGCTTTTCCTTGCGCTGGGGATTCGGTGAGAAACGCCACTTCAGAACACTTCCCACCCCCGGACGCCAGCGGTGCTGACGGTTAAAGAACTTGCCCCCCACCGACGGATTGCCCCGCCACCGGGGATTAACCGTCCGAAGGTGTTCGTTTTTCCGAAAGGTGATGCGTTCATTCATACGGACTCAGGCTTATTTTTCCAACAGTTCCTTCAGGAAGGTATCCAGTTCCTCGTCAAGCCCTTTCAGCAGTTCGTCACTGAGCAGCATGGTCTCTTCTTCATCCATCAGCAGCAGTTCGGCTACGGTTTCCTTTTCATCGTCCACCAGCACGAAAGAATACGGCTTCAGCAGACAAAGCTTGTCGAGCGCACCTTCATCTTTCAGCGTCATGACAGCCGAACGAAGCAGCGGCTCCACCTGGGTATAGAAGTCGTCGCTCTCATAATCCACCCACTCATCAATAATGGTACGGGCCAGCTCTTCATCGTCATCGTCGAAGATAACCAGCTCGCCGCTGTCCTGCCGCGGCAGCAGATGAATATCTGTTATGACTGAATCTTTCTCCCCTGCGGCATAGTGTCCGATCGCTTCTTTCAGGACGGAAACGATGGCCAGCTGTGACTGTTCACATATATCCATAGACTATTCTCCTTTATTTGTTCTCTCAAATGTACAAAAAAAATCGTTCGTACAAGGAAAAGTTTCAGAAATTGTTATCAAAACGGTGCATTTGGATGTTCAGCTGGGTCCATTGGCGCAGACGTTCCTGCAACTGACGGTCGTAGAAACTGACAAGTTGTGCATAGTCAGAGTCGGGCTTCACCAGACTTTTTGCCTTTTCCAGCCACGATACAGCCTGGTTCATATCGCCCAGCATTTCATAGGAAAGGGCCAGATTGAACGCAGATTTCATCTTGAGGTTTCCTTTCTTGCTGGCTTCATAGAGCTTTGTCCACAGTTCCTGGGCTGCTTTCCAGTCTCCCTCACGCACACTGACTCCGGCATCGCGCATGTCGGCACATCCGCCGTCGAAATAGATCCGGTCGGCCGATACCCAATGGGGCACGAGATGGCCGGTCAGGATGGAAGCGGCATACGAAGATACTTCCGGAATGACAGTCTTGTCGGAAACCGTAGGGTCGATCTCCCATCCCAGGCTGTCGGTCTTCACCAGGGTGAACAGGGGTTTGTCACGTCCGGGAACATAGACCTGCACCTGCGGGGTAAGCTTCACATGAGCCACTGACAGAACGGCACCAAACTCCGGATAGAAAACATCCTCCTTGCGGGTTTCAATCTGCACACGGTCGAAAGAAAAGATGGCATCGGCTCCCAGATCCCGCGTCAGCTGTTCCACCTGACGGGCTGACAGGCTTGAAGTGCCGGCACTTCCTTCGGAACGGAGGGCAGAATCGCAAATGATCACCTGGTCAAAATAACGGGTATCGGCCAGCGACTCGGCCAGTGCTTCGGCTGAGGTCTTGCCGTCGCCTTCCAGATGTCCCAGGGTCAGCACTCCGGATTTGGGAGAAGGAATGGGAGGCATGTTATTGACCACGGCTACATTCCGCAACTGTTCGGGAAAACTGACATCGGCAGGACAAAGCTGGTCGAAAGAAAGAAACTGGACGGAACTGCAGGATGCCAGCACACATCCGGCTATTCCGATCAACAAAGAGGCATACTTTTTCATAATCATCGTTTTAACGGAACAAAATTAGCATATTCCCCATAAAGTATGAGTTAAATTTTGAAAATATACAAACGAAAACGTGCCGGAGCGTATGGATATTCACGCTCCGGCACGCCGGACACACGCCGGAGCGTGTGTAAAAGGGAACTGACGTTCAGCTCAGGATTATTCAGCCTGGTCGCGTCCGTGACAGTTCTTGTATTTCAGTCCGCTTCCGCAAGGACAGGGATCATTGCGTCCTACGGTCTTTTCAGCACGGTAGGGTTCCTGTTTCTGTTTCTCGCGGGTATCCTGTCCGGCTGCTTCCTGCTGGGATGCATCGGTCAGGCTGGCTTTTTCTTCCTTGTACTGCTGGCGCGGAGTGGAAGGTTCGGGAGCAGCTTCACGTACCTGCTGGGGTTCCTGAACCGGGATCTGTCCGCGCATCAGGACAGAAATGGTATTGTTGTTGATCTTGCTCACCATGTTGTCAAACAGAGTAACTGATTCCAGCTTGAAGATCAACAGCGGATCTTTCTGTTCGTAGCTGGCATTCTGTACAGAGTGCTTCAGTTCGTCCAGTTCGCGCAGGTTTTCTTTCCATGCATCGTCGATGGTATGCAGCAGGATAGCCTTTTCGAATGCTTTTACGATAGCCTTTGATTCGGTTTCGTATGCTTCCTTCAGGTTGACGGAAATGTTATACATACGCTTGCCGTCGGTAATGGGGATCATGATGTTTTCATACATGTGTCCCTGGTTCTCATAAACCTGCTTGATAACCGGATTGGCAATCTGTGCCATGCGTTCGGTCTTGCGTTTGAAGAGTGCCATTGCTTCTTCGAAGGTCTTCTCAGCCAGCTCGTCTTTCCGGCGGTTGCGGAAGTCTTCTTCCGTGAAAGGAGCTTCCATAGCCAGTGTCTGGAGGATTTCCATCTTGGCATCTTCGTAAGTCGGCTGTTCCAGCGCATTGTAGCAACGGTCAACGATCATGTTCACGATATCCATACCGATACGTTCTCCCATCAGGGCGTGGCGGCGTTTGGTGTAAACCACGGTACGCTGCTTGTTCATCACGTCATCGTATTCCAACAGACGCTTACGGATACCGAAGTTGTTTTCTTCCACCTTCTTCTGGGCACGTTCAATGGATTTGGAAATCATGCTGTGTTCGATCATTTCGCCTTCCTTGAAGCCCAGCTTGTCCATGACGCTGGCAATACGGTCGGATGAGAACAGACGCATCAGGTCATCTTCAAGAGATACGAAGAATACGGATGAACCCGGGTCTCCCTGACGGCCGGCACGACCACGCAGCTGACGGTCAACACGGCGGGATTCGTGACGTTCCGTACCGATGATGGCCAGACCACCTGCTGCCTTCACTTCCGGACTCAGCTTGATATCGGTACCACGACCGGCCATGTTGGTGGCAATGGTTACCGTACTGCTCTGACCGGCTTTGGCTACGATCTCAGCTTCTTTCTGGTGAAGTTTCGCATTCAATACGTTGTGAGGGATCTTACGCAGGGTAAGCATCTTGCTCAGCATTTCGGAGATTTCCACGGAAGTGGTACCTACCAGTACCGGACGTCCGGCCTGTACCATCTTCTCTACCTCTTCGATCACAGCTTTGTATTTTTCACGCTTGGTCTTGTAGACACGGTCGTTCATATCGATACGTGCAATCGGACGGTTGGTCGGGATCACTACGACATCCAGTTTATAGATATCCCAGAATTCGCCGGCTTCCGTTTCAGCAGTACCGGTCATACCGGACAGCTTGTGATACATACGGAAGTAGTTCTGAAGTGTAATCGTTGCAAAGGTCTGTGTGGCAGCTTCCACCTTCACACCTTCCTTGGCTTCCACAGCCTGATGGAGACCGTCGCTCCAGCGGCGTCCGTCCATGATACGGCCGGTCTGCTCGTCTACGATCTTCACCTGTCCGTCCATTACGACGTAGTCTGTATCTTTTTCGAACATGGTGTATGCCTTCAACAGCTGGTTGATGGTATGCACACGTTCTGACTTGATGGCATAATTGGTCAGCAGTTCGTCTTTCTTGGCCAGCTTTTCTTCATCGCTCAGTCCTTTCTGGTTTTCCAGTTCAGACAGCTGTGCAGCGATGTCGGGCAATACGAACAGAGTAGGATCCTGTGAGTTTCCGGTGATCAGGTCTACACCCTTATCAGTCAGATCCACGCTCTTGAGCTTTTCGTCGATCACGAAATACAACGGCTCAACGGCTTCCGGCATACGCTTGTTGTTGGCCTCCATATAGATTTCCTCGGTCTTCAGCATACCGGCCTTGATACCCGGTTCACTCAGGAACTTGATCAGCGGCTTGTTTTTCGGCAGAGCCTTGTGGCTGCGGAACAGAGAAAGGAAACCGGCTTCCACGTCTTCTTTCTTGTCGGAAGCAATCAGGCGCTTGGCATCGGCCAGATACTGGGTAGCCAGTTTGCGCTGTGCTTCAACCAGACGTTCTACCAGCGGACGCAACACTTCGAAAAGCTGCTGGTCGCCTTTGGGTACCGGACCTGAAATGATCAGCGGAGTACGGGCATCGTCGATCAATACAGAGTCGACCTCATCGACAATGGCATAGTTATGCTTGCGCTGAACCAGGTCTTTCGGGCTGATGGCCATGTTGTCACGCAGGTAGTCGAAACCGAATTCATTGTTCGTACCGAAAGTGATGTCGGCCATGTAAGCACGGCGACGGGCTGCCGAGTTGGGCTGGTGCTTGTCGATACAGTCCACACGCAGACCATGGAACATATAGAGAGGACCCATCCATTCAGAGTCACGCTTAGCCAGATAGTCGTTGACAGTAACCACATGTACACCGTTTCCGGTCAGTGCGTTCAGGAACACCGGAAGGGTTGCCACGAGGGTCTTACCTTCACCGGTCGCCATTTCGGCAATCTTACCCTGATGCAGTACAACACCACCGAAGAGTTGTACATCATAGTGTACCATGTTCCAGGACATTTCGTTACCGCCGGCTTTCCAGTGATTCTTCCAGATCGCCTTGTCGCCTTCAATGCGTACGAAGTCGCGTCCCTGCGCAGCCAGTTCACGGTCGAATTCGGTAGCTGTCACTTCGATTTCTTCATTTTCAGAGAGTCGGCGGGCCGTATCTTTCACGATGGCAAAAGCCTCGGGAAGGATTTCGTTGAGCACAACCTCATACTTGTCAAGCACTTCCTTTTCCAGTTTATCGATCTGTGCAAAGATGGCTTCACGCTTTTCCAGTTCGGTAGACTCGATGGAAGCTTTCAGCTCTTCGATTTTCTTGTTCTCTTCAACGGCAGAGTCCTTGATACGCTTTTTCAGCTCTTCCGTCTTGGCACGAAGTTCATCGTGGCTCAGTTTAGCTATTTCCGGATAAACTGCTTTCACTTTGTTCACCCACGGCTGAATTTCCTTCATGTCACGAGTAGCCTTGTTTCCGAACAGCTTGCTTATAAATTCATTAAATCCCATTGTGTATTATTGTTTTTATTATTTTCAAAAAGTAAAAAAGGTTTGTTCACGAAACCGCACAAAGATAACCAAAAAACAGGTATCTGCGGCATACGACCGAAAATTATTTACGAATTCCGGTCAAAGGAGAAGCGGAAGCGGCATTCGGAGCACGAATGCGCATAAAGTGAGCCACCGTGGGAGCCACAGTAGCCATCTTGACAGGAGTATAGAGAATTTCAGGTTTCACACCTGCACCCAGGAAAATCAAAGGTACGGAAGGATAGGCTTCGCGGATCACCTTCTGGGTGTTCGAATATTCGCTGATGACAGACCATCCGGGCATCACCTCAATATACAGGTCGCCCGAGCAGTTCGCGCTGAAACTGTTGCGTAGCTTCTCGATCTGCGGATCCCAGGCTCCCAACAGAATACGCTGGGAAGAATAGGCCGAACGTACGCCGCTCATCTGCACGACAAAGTCGCAGGAACGGTTCATCACCTCGGTGAGATCCAGTTTCTTTTCTTCAATCAGCTTATGGTTCAGATAGATCTGACGGTCATAATATGTCTCCACGTACTGTCCCTGACCGTAAACGGCCATCAGGTACATGTTCAGCAGGGCAGCACAGCGCTTGATGTGAAACTCTCCGCTGGGAATGCGGTATTGCGGAGGATCAGCGGGATCAGGATCCGTATAACCGGTAGAAGTAATGAAAATCAGGGTATTGTTCAGTCCCACCTTCCGGTCAATCAGATCCAGCAGGTCGCCCAGGGTATTATCCAGACGTACATACGCATCCTGGATTTCCATGGCATATTCCGTATTCGACTTATGGGCATAGTTGCCTGCATAATAGGAAAGTGTCAGCAGGTCGGGCGTATTGTCTTTTCCGATATTCGTATTGGTCAGAAAGACATTGACCAGACGGTTTACTTCATCGTTGGCATAGGGGCTGGTCTTGAATTTCTTGTATTTGTCCAGCCGTTCGTCTGAAAAATCATGTTTGAAGGTTACTTGCGGCACCTCTGTTGTGACATACTTGTAGGAGGTAACCGGAAGATAAGGTCCCCACACCAGACTGTTGATCCGGAAGTCCAGTCCTTCGCGGTCATTATAGGCCGAAACCCATTCCGGGAACGATCCGTAATAGGTCGTACCGCTCCACTTTCCGGTTTCGCTGTTGATCCAGAAAGCACCTTTGGCTGCATGTCCTGCTGCCATGACGGCCATTTCACGCGTAGGCGCAATGGAATAGACCTCAGCCCGTCCTTGTGTAGCCACCATCAGTTCATCGGAAAGGGTGGACACGAGCAAATGTTGCGGAGAAGTGCTTTCGGAAGTGTAAATACCCATAAAGTTGGGATCGTCTACACTTTTGACGATACGCAATGAATTACGGTCCATCCAGCGGTCGCCGACGATACCATTATAATAAGGTGTAGTTCCCGTATATACGGAAGCTACGGCCGAAGAGCGGTCGAGATTGAAAAAGTCGTATTCCGCATTATAGTACACCCTGCCCTCTTTCAGCAGACGCTTGAATCCACGTTCGCCGTACATCGCCGAAAAAGCTTCGATGTAGTCGGACCGCAACTGGTCGATGGTCAGTCCCACCACCAGCTTAGGTGTCTGCGAAGAGTTCTGTGCCTGTAATCCTGTCAGGACAAATGCAGTGATCAGAGATGTCAGTATGCGTTCTTTCATTTATATCTTTTCTTCAATACTAATACATGGCTCACTGAATTCACCAGCAAACCGAGTGCCAAAGGTAATACTGTTAAATTAAATTCTTGTGGTGAAAAGGGGATTATCGTTATAAAAAGTGTTAAATACACGCAATTCACCCGGTAAAACCAGTCCTTTTTACCTTTCACCACTCCCCGGATCCCCCACGGAAGCAGCAAAAGCGGCAGAGGATTGAACAGAATCAGCATCCAGTTGGAGCCGACCGTCGGGTGAACGGAAAAGAAAAACAGAAAGGTGATGATGCATCCCGCAAGCCCCTGCAAACCGAAAAGCAGAAGATCCCAGCCCCACCAGATACGACCGATACGCCACTGCCACCAGGCAACCAGTACCAACAGGGCCAGGAAACAGGATGCACACAACATCGGTGACAGGGGGAAAGAGGGAGCGGCTTCTTCAGGAACAACGTCTACAATCTTCGTTTCTTTCACAACCAGGGGGCGGCGACTGCCATCCGGCTGCAAGATGTATGCCTGTGCAGCAAAGTCGCGCATATAAAACGGTGCAAACATCTGAAGCCGGCTGTCAATCGGCTTATCGGCTTCCGCTCCCAGACAAAGATCAATGCCCAGTTCATCCCAGGAAGAGCCAGCCGTGAATTCATGGACTATACTGCGGAAGGTCTTTCCTTCCTTCCCTTCCGGGTAGACTACTGTTCCGTCAATGCTGCGCTCAATCTGGTCGCGCGCACGCGTAGTACAATTATCATAGAAATAATTATAGCGGTACTCCCGGTTCTCGGGACGGTAATTCTCTTCGAGCAGGGAAAGGAGTTTCCACTTCTCAGCCGGAGTCAGATTCAGCTCCTGTTCATAAACCGACGAACCGCGCAAGGCATATTCCGACTCAAAGTAAGGATAGGGCGTAATTCCCAGCTGGTAGTCTGTCTCCCCTTTCACAAAGCGGAAAACAAAATGCGGAGTATTGAAACTGAACATTCCGTAATTGAACACCAGGTCTGTCTGGTCTGAAAAATTCTGGTAACGCAACGCCGTATGACCGAACAGTGCGTAGATCTCACTGCCCGGAGCACAGGTGAGCAGGCTGAACCGGATACTGTCCTGCGGCTGGAGAGCCTTTACAGGAAGCAGGAAACACAGGGAAAAAATCCCCAGAAGCCACATTTTAATAGATTTTGTCATAAACTCATATCACTTTTGGAAGCCAGAAAAGGCCGTTTCGGGTGCAAAAATACAGGTATTTATCTATAAAGTCTAAATAAATAATCGTTTTTATGACTAAACCTATTTATTTTTTACGTTACTTTGCAGCAGAAAAACGAACGAACGTGAATTTAGTAATAGATATAGGTAATACCGTTGCCAAACTTGCCGTATTCGACGGAGATGAAGTCGTGGAAGTGCTGCGTGGCTCCAACCATTCTCTGGACTGCCTCACCATGCTCTGCAACAAATATCCGATAGAACGGGGAATCATTGCTTCGGTAATCACCTTGAGCAATACCATACGCAGGCAACTGGCCAAGCTACACTTCCAGATGCTGGAGCTTACCTGGCAGACACCGGTGCCCATCCAAAACAAATACCGCAGTCCGCAGACCCTCGGCATGGACCGGCTGGCAGCCGTGGTGGAAGCCAATTACCTGGCTCCGGGGAAAAATCTGCTGGTTATCGACGCGGGAACTGCCCTGACCTACGAATTCATTGATGCCGACGGATGTTACTGGGGAGGCAATATCTCACCAGGAATCTATACCCGCTTCAAGGCTTTGAACGCCTGCTGCGATAAACTTCCGCTCATCGAACGGAACGGAGATACCCCCGACTTCGGTTACAACACAGAAACTGCCATCCGTGCTGGAGTTATCAAAGGAATGGAGTTCGAAATAACAGGATATATCCAGCTGATGCAAAAGAAATATCCCGACCTTTTTGTTTTTTTAACTGGCGGCGATAAATTTTCTTTTGATACAAACTTAAAAAGTATCATCTTTGCAGATAGATTTTTAGTATTGAAAGGTTTAAACAGAATATTGAATTACAATGTTAAGTAAGAAAGTACTCATTAGCGCCCTGTTTGTCGCCGGCTCTGCAGCTGTCTGCGCACAGACAAGCACTAACTCTCCTTATACGAGATATGGACTGGGAGACCTGTCGGATCAGGCCTTTGCCAATAATGCCGCTATGGGCGGTATCGGCTATGGCTTGCGGAACAGTCTTAATATCAACACCATGAACCCAGCCTCATATTCGTCTGTTGACTCACTGTCATTCATGTTTGATATCGGCATGAGCCTTAAAAGCTCCAACTACCGGGAGGGAGGCATCAATTCCAATGCTAAAAATTCCAGCTTCGATTATGTTGCCATGCAGTTCCGTCTGCATCCGCGACTGGGTATCGCATTCGGATTTACTCCTTACTCAACCGTGGGCTACAAATTCGGAAAGACCAGTTCCATTGAAGGCAGTGACGTGACAATCACGAATGTCTTTTATGGAGAAGGCGGTTTGCAGCAGATTTTCGGAGGACTTGGTTTCAAGATTCTGGACAATCTTTCCATCGGTGCCAATGCGGGTTACTTGTACGGTGATATCAATTACCAGACCGCAGCCAGCTTCAGTAACCGCGGAGACCAGACCATTACTTACAACAATCTGTCGGTAAAAAGCTACAATGTAAGTTTCGGACTACAATATACCCAACCGTTCAACAAAGACAATTCACTGACCATCGGACTGGTTTACGGACTGGGACACAACATGAATTCAACAGAAGTCAAGGGTATTCAGGTTACTGCCGACAATACATCCAGCAGCACTTCCGACAGCTACAATGTAGTCAATGAACGGGAGGAATATAACGGATACGGCATTCCGCATACTTTCGGTGCCGGACTGACTTTCACACATAAGCAGAAACTGACCATCGGTGCTGACTATACCCTGCAACAGTGGTCGAAAGCCAAATATAACAATACGGAAGGTCTCTACTATCAGGATCGCTCCAAAGTAGCCGTAGGAGCCGAATACACTCCCAACCTGCTTTCCAGAAATTATCTGGGACGCATCCGATATCGGGTAGGAGCCTACTATTCGACACCTTACCTGAATAACCTGCCGACAGGAGAAGGCCCCAGTGAATATGGTGTAAGTGCCGGATTCGGATTCCCGCTTTACCTGTTCCAGAAACATACCATGCTGAGCATCACAGGACAATATGTCCGCGTGAGCCCGTCCATCAGCAGAATGTTGTCGGAAGACCGTTTCGTCATCAAGCTGGGACTGACCTTCAATGAACGCTGGTTCATGAAATGGAGAGTACAATAAAAACATATCTATTATTTAACACAATGAATAATTAAATTTATATACGATGAAAATGAGGATGTTTACAATGCTGTGCGCACTGTCATTCAGTGCAGCAGCCACGTTTGCTCAGACAGGAGCACAAAGCGGTACCAGATTCGGACACGGCGAAGACAGTCTCCGCTGTTTGCAGAACATCAGTATTTACAGTGAATATGTAAAGACTGACAACTTCAAAGATGCCTACAAGCCCTGGAAAGCAGTATTTACAGAAGCCCCTATCGCACGAGTAAGTACCTATACGGATGGTGCCAAAATTCTGCGTGCCCTGATTGCCGGCTCTAAGGATGCAGCCCAGCAGAAAACGTATCTGGACGAACTGATGGCCGTTCACGATCAGCGTATCAAGTATCTGGACCAGCTGAACAGCCTGGTAAAGACTCCGGCAACCAAAGGTTCCATCATCGGTATGAAAGCGCATGACTACATCGTTTTCTCAGGCCCGAACGCTGACGTAGACAAGGCTTACCAGATGTGTAAGGAAGCTGTTGATCTGGAAAAGGCTACTTCTGATTACTTCATGTTCCAGGATTTCATGGACGTTTCTTCACGCAAACTGAAGAAAGACGACACTCACAAGGAACAGTTCATTCAGGACTATCTGACTGCTTCAGCTTATGCTGATGAAGCTCTGAAGGCTGCTACCAAGGAAAGAGACAAGAAGAACCTGAAACTGGCTAAAGACAATGTAGATGCTTACTTCATCAACAGTGGTGCTGCCAGCTGCGAAAACCTGCAGGAAATCTATGGTCCGAAAGTTGCTCAGAACAAGACAAACCTGGACTATCTGAAACAGGTGATCTCTGTAATGCAGATGCTGAAATGTACAGAACAGGAAGCATACTTCGAAGCTTCTGAAGCTGCACATGCCATCGAACCGACTGCTGCTACTGCCGTAGGTTGCGGTTACATGTATTATAAGAAAGGGGACATCGAAAAGAGTATCAACTACTTCGATCAGGCTATCGAACTGGAACAGGATCCTATCGAAAAGGCTAACCACTGCTACAGTGCTGCCGTTGTATTGTTCGGTAAGAAACAGTTCAGCCGCGCAAAACAATATGCAAATAAGGCTATCTCATTCAACCCCAACAAGGGTGATGCGTATATCCTGATCGCACAGATGTATGCAGCCAGCCCCAACTGGAGCGACGAAGGTGCATTGAACAAATGTACTTACTTTGCAGCCATCGACAAACTGCAGCGTGCAAAGAGTGTAGATCCTAGCGTAGCAGAAAAGGCTAACGAACTGATCAGAACTTACTCTGCTTACGTTCCGAAAGACGAAGACCTCTTCTTCCTCGGTCTGAAGAAAGGTAACTCCGTAACAATCGGCGGATGGATCGGCGAAACAACAACCATCAGATAATCCGTATGTCTACCAAACAGAAAAAGTTTACATACATCAATTTTTTGAACATAACAGCTGCCGCATGGGCAGCTGTTATGTTTCTTTTTCTGCCCTCCTGCGGCGGAAAGAAGCAAAATCTGGCTGATGCCGTCAGCGAAGGTGACTCCCTTCCCGACATGCATACAACCGGTGTGACCACTTTAATTTCAGACTCCGGCTTGATCCGCTACAAGATCGTAACGGAAGAATGGCTGATCTACAGCAAACGGAACCCTCCTTTCTGGGCTTTCGAAAAAGGCCTCTACATGGAAAAGTTTGACACACTCTTCCACATAGATGCCAGTATCAAGGCTGATACTGCTTATTATTACGAAACCAAGAAACTGTGGGAACTGCGTGGAAATGTACATATACAAAGCCAGCGCGGAGATAAATTCGATACCCAGCTCATGTACTGGGATCAGGGCAAGGAAAAAATCTATTCCGACCGCTTCATCCGGATAGAACAGCCGGACGGCCTGTTGATGGGGTATGGATTTGAATCGAACCAGACCATGACCGAATATCAGGTATTCAACAGTTCCGGAACACGTATCGTAGAGGACAAAGCTCCCCAGGATACAACTCAGACCAATCAGCAGAGAAATTAATACCAACATGGGACTTATCATACAACTGATTATATCGATGGCGTTTTCCGCGTTCTTTTCAGGAATGGAAATCGCCTTTGTTTCATCCAATAAACTGCGCTTCGAAATGGAACGCAGCAACAATCTGTCTACCCGTATTCTGACGGTCTTCTACCGTCATCCGAACGATTTCATCTCATCGATGCTGGTGGGCAACAACATTGCACTGGTCATCTATGGTATCCTGATGGCCGAACTGATCGAACATTATATATTGGTGAACGTACTGACCAACCAGGCTGCCCTGGTGGCCATTGAAACCATCATATCTACACTGATCATTCTGGTAACCGGGGAATTCATGCCGAAGACCCTGTTCCGCATCAACCCAAACCTGACACTCCGTGCCTGCTCGGTACCGGCCTTTATCTGTTATGTGGTACTCTACCCTGTCAGCCGTTTTTCTTCGCTTCTGTCCATGGGCTTTCTGCGTCTGACTGGCACCCGCCCGAACAAAGAAGCCAGCAATAAGGCTTTCACCAAAATGGACCTGGACTATTTCATCCAGAGCAGTATTGACGAAACCAAGGACAAAGAACAGATTGATACGGAAATCAAGATCTTCCAGAATGCACTGGATTTCTCGAACATCAAGATAAGGGACTGCCTGATTCCGAGAACGGAAATCATTGCCGTAGACATCGAGTCGACGATTCAGGAATTGAAGGACACGTTCATTGAAAACGGTATCAGCAAGGTTATTGTCTATAAGGACAACATTGACAACGTGATCGGCTATATCCACTCATCAGAATTGTTCCGCCACCCGCAGGAATGGCAAAAGAATATCCGGACCATCCCTATCGTACCGGCTACCATGAGCGCCCACAAGCTGATGAAAATATTCATGCAGCAAAAGCGATCACTGGCTGTCGTTGTTGACGAGTTCGGAGGAACCTCAGGCATTGTGGCCCTGGAGGATCTGGTAGAGGAAATTCTGGGAGATATCGAAGACGAGCACGACACCACATCCACCATCGCCAAGGAAATCGGCGAAGATGAATACATCCTGTCCGGACGTCTAGAAATTGAAAAGGCCAATGAAGACTTCGGGCTCCATCTGCCGGAAAACGATGAATACCAGACTATCGGCGGACTGATCCTGCATGAATACCAAAGTTTCCCGAAAGTACATGAAATCATTACAATCGCGCACTTCAAGTTCAAAATAATCAAGGTTACAGCTACGAAAATAGAGCTAGTAAAGCTGAAAGTTGAGAAATAATCGTTTTTTTTCGACAGAAGATAGCTAGTAAACTGCATTTTTTGTATCTTCGTGCGCTAAAAGAAAAAAACAATAAACAAAAAAATAATCACTTTAAATGGCAACTTTACAAACAATCAGAAGCAAAGGACCCTTGTTGGTCATTGTAATCGGTCTTGCCCTTTTTGCGTTTATCGCAGGTGACGCATGGAAAATACTCCAGCCGCATCAGGGAAAACAAGACGTAGGAGAAGTGAACGGAGAAACTCTCTCTGCTCAGGATTATCAGAAAATGGTGGATGAACTCAGTGAAGTCATTAAACTGACAAACGGACTGAACTCACTGAATGAAGATCAATTGTCTAACGTAAAAGACCAGGTATGGCAATCATACGTCAACAACAAACTGATTGCTGCAGAAGCTGAAAAACTGGGTCTGACCGTTACCGACGCTGAACTTCAGGCTATCATTGACCAGGGTACTCACCCGATGCTGATGCAAACTCCATTCCGCAATCCGCAGACCGGAGCATTCGATAAAGATATGCTGAAGAAATTCCTGGTAGACTATGCAAATCTGAACAACAGCCAGATGCCTGCACAGTATGTGGAATATTACCAGACTTTGGGCAACTTCTGGAAATTTATTGAAAAGAGCCTGCGTCAGTCTACTCTGGCTGAAAAATACCAGAACCTGATCATGCGCTCACTGATCTCAAATCCGGTGGCTGCTGAAGATGCATTCAAAGGACGTACAGAACAGAGCGACATGTTGCTGGCTGCCGTACCTTACTCTTCTATCGCCGATTCAACCGTTCAGGTTTCAGACGATGAAATCCGTAAGTTGTATGACACCAGAAAAGAACAGTTCAAGCAGCTGGCTGAAACCCGCAACATCCGCTACATTGATGTAAGAGTGGTTCCGTCGGATGCTGACCGTCAGGCTGTACTGAAAGAGGTAACAGACTACAGCAACCAGCTGGTTAACACCAGCGATGATTTCGCTACTTTCGTCCGTTCTACCGGTTCCGTTGTCAACTATGCTGACGTTCCGGTAAACAAGACTGTCCTGCCTCAGGACGTAACAGCTCGTCTGGACTCTGTTGCAATCAACGAAGTTTATGGTCCTTACTACAACCAGGCTGATGATTCTTACAACGCATTCAAGATCATTGCCAAGACGACTGCTCCTGACTCTATCCAGTTCCGTCAGATTCAGGTATATGCCAATACTGAAGATGCAACCAAGACTTTGGCAGACAGTATTTTCACTGCACTGAAGGGAGGAGCTGACTTTGCTGAACTGGCTCAGAAGTACGGACAGACAGGAGAAGCAAACTGGATCAGCGCAGCAAGCTGGGAAGGTGCCGAACTGGATGCTGAAAACGCCAAATATATCAATGCCCTGATCAGCCAGCCGGTAAATGAACTGGCCAGCCTGAATCTCGGACAGGCAACTGTCATTCTGCAGGTAATGAACAAAAAAGCCATGAAAGACAAATATAAAGTGGCTGTAGTGAAACTTCCGGTTGAATTCAGCAAGGAAACTTACAACGATGCTTACAACAAGTTCAGCCAGTTTGTTGCTCAGAATACCACTCTGGAAGACCTGAAGAAAAACGCAGAAGAAAGCGGATATACTCTGATCCCGCGCACAGACTTCTCCAGCGACGAGCACTATGTAGGCGGTGTACATTCTACTCGTGAAGCTCTGAAATGGGTATTCGCAGCTAAGGAAGGTGAAGTTTCTCCGCTTTATGAATGTGGTGACAACGATCATCTGATGGTTGTTTCTGTAGAAAAGATCAATCCGAAAGGTTATCGCGATATCAACTCTGTTGCTGATATGCTGAGAGCTGAAATCCGCCGTGACAAGAAGGCTGAAAAGATCATGGCACAGATGAACGGATTCAACTCACTGGATCAGGTGAAAGGTATGACAGACGCTGTCAGCGATTCTGTTAAACACGTTACCTTCTCTGCTCCTGCTTACATTGCAGTGACCAGAGCCAGCGAACCTGTAATCGGTGCAGTAGCAGAAAAAACTGCAGCCGGTAAGCTGAGTGCTCCTATCAAGGGTAACGCCGGAGTCTACATGATTCAGGTATATAATAAGGATAAGAGTGCTGAAGAATTCAACGCTAAAACAGAAGAATCAAATCTGACCAACATGGCTGCACGTTATGCCAGCCAGTGCATCTATGACCTGCGTACTAAAGCAGAAGTTGTAGACCAGCGCTACTTGTTCTTCTAAAAAGCTGCCAACTTGACTCTCCTGCCGGAAAGGAGAGTAATGTCATCATACAATTTAAGGGTAGAGGGAAATAAACTGATTTCTTCTCTACCCTTTTAGTTTCCCTAATCTGTTAACAACAGAACTCTGCCTTCCCCAGACAGAGTTCACTCTAAAATGATACGCCTATGAAAAAAGAAGTTATTATGTCAGCATTTCTGGGACTGGCATGTACAGGAATCCTGCTGAGCAGTTGCTCTGAGAACAACGACGATCCATCCAGCAAACCAGATCGTACCACCACTGATGAGATGTATTATGCCAATCAGTTTGCACGGGACATGCTGGAAACCTATTATTACTGGAACAAGGAAATAGCCGGCGATCTCCCCTTACTGGATCCCGAAACCAACAATGACCCAATCACAACGGTTGACCAGATCAAATATCACGAAGGTGACAAAGTCATTGACAAATGGACCATGCTCACCAATGACTTCAAAAGTTTTACCAGCGGCGTTGAAGGAGTTGCAACAACCTACGGCTACATGCCTGTCACTTACCTTCTGAGCGAACAGGGTAATGAGTGTATCTCAGCTATTGCCTATGTCCATAAAGGCAGCCCTGCAGAAAAAGCCGGTCTGAAACGAGGGGACCTGATCTATCAGATTGACGGCAAGCCACTGACTACGGCAAACTATACGGAACTGTTCAACAGTTCAAGCATCACACTTTCTTTGGCTGAACTGGGTGCCGACAATGTCATCACCCCAACAGGAAAGACAGTCAGCATGAATGCCGTGGAAATGTATGAAGACCCGATCCTCTGCGACAGTATCTACGACATTAATGGCAAAAAGGTCGGCTACCTTGCTTACAGCAGCTTCGACCTGGCTTCTATTCCCCAACTGGTAGAAATCAGCAAAAAATTCAAAGCTGAAGGTGTCAAGGAACTGATTCTGGATCTCCGCTACAATGGAGGAGGATATGTAATTACTGAAAGTGCAATGGCTTCCATGTACGCTCCGCAGGAAGCTGTCAGCAGCAAGAAGATTTTTGAAAAAGAAGAATACAACGACCTGCTTACAGCGTATTACGAACAGGAAGGAATCAGCACGGAAACTCCGTTCCAGACTGAATACAAGGTGGAAAGTGCGAATCTGAATATCAACACCAAAGATGCCAACATTGGACTGGAGAAAGTATATGGTATCATTTCCGGCAATTCAGCTTCTGCCTCTGAAGCCCTTCTGAGCGGACTGATGCCCTACATGAATGTAGAACTGATTGGTGAACAGTCACACGGAAAATACTGCACCGGATTCATGCTCGGAACCTCAGACGTTTACGAAAAAGTTCCGGTTGCAATTGAAAACTGGGGAATCTATGTCATGGTCAGCATCTACAAGAATGCCAACAATGAAACTCCCTGTATGCCTGACGGACTGACCCCTGACGTGGCAGCAAGCGATGATCCGTTTGTCATGACCCAACTGGGAGATGTCAATGAAGCCATGCTGAAAACGGCACTGACGCAGGCCGGCAAAACATATCCGGCAGAACAAAGCAGCCGAAGCATGAACCTCCGGATGAAAGAAATGCCGATGCAGCGCAAAGCTAATTTCGGAAAACGAATCCTATTGCCTGCAACAGCCCATATTCAGCACCAGGGACTGACAGCTGAATAAATATTCCGGTCCGCCACATTCCTAAAAAATAAAATTGCCTTCGTTTCCGCTTTTACAGAAAAGAGAGACGAAGGCAATTCTGTTTTCAGGTATCCAATATCACATAAACCTGATAACGGGTCGTTTCACCTACCGGAGTCAAAGACACATATCCTCCGGCAATCCGCCCCTGATCTGACAAGATAACGGGAAAAAGCATCTGCAACTCCTGATGTTTTTTCAAAGCTTCTCCATCCGTCATATAGTGTTCCACGACATACCGGCCACATGCCGGAAAGGCAACATAACGATCATAGAACAGACGGGCTACCACCCCCATATTCATCCGGAGGTTAATCTCCACACAGGGATGAACAAGAAAGTTTTCCCCCTCGCGACAGATCATCATATCTACTCCCAGATAGCCGGCATAATCCGTTCCGATCATTTTCTGCAGAACATCCTGCAAAAGGAGACGAACAGCCTGCAGGGTTTCCGAAGCTACATATCCGGCAAGCGTTTGGACAATCTGTTCATCCGGCAACAACCGGTTCAACTTATAATTTCCATGCGAATCGGTTTCGAACAAAGAATACCCGACCCAGGTGACATTTCCTCTTCCATCAGCCCGGTATTCCATCGCAAAATCGCATACCTTATTATAAAGAGGTTCTCCCATAATTCCACCCTGGGTACGGATCACCCGGGCCACCCAGCCTTCGACATTGGTACTCCACGTCTGGGGAGAAACACGCAACAGTCCTCTTCCACTGCCCGACCAGGGAGACTTGAGCACTGTTTCACCCACTGCATCAACAAACTCATGCACTTCATCCAGAGAGGAACATACCACCGCCCGGCCACAACATCCGGCTACAGACTGCATCTGTGACAGAACATCCACACAACGCTGCCTGCCTGAAAGGTAACGGATCCGCTCCAGTACAGAAGCATCCGGCCAATTATCAACCGCTACTCCCCTTTCCTGCAAATGGTGGACAACCGCAGGATCCCATCCCCAGGGAGACAACTCAAGTCCGGTCTTTTGCCCGGTAGTACAAACGCCAGACGGAGATAATCCGGAAACGGAACATTCATGCAGATATCTGCCGGCAAGCTCCCGGTCGGCCACCATGACCTCTTCGCCCGGACAGGCATACCACAAAGGAAGATACGACAACTCCTCCCCCATCCGGACAATTTCCTGCGGGGGCTGATAATAAGGAGTAAAATTAGCCAGAGCCATATCATGCTCCGGATTAAACAAATAGAGCTTTGAAGCCATCTGACAAGGATTTTATTTCGTTAAAATCGGTAGGATTCTCCCATGAAACCGGTTTCCCGTATCACCGGGACAAGCCGGTTTACAACCAATTCAGGCATGAAGATAAGAATAAATATCCTGATGCACCGGAAATCCTCAGCCTCAATTTCAAAAAAAATAAATTTGCTAACTCCAGTTTGCAATATAACGAAGTATTAGTATATTTGCAGCGTAGAAATCAGAATTCATGGAAGCATTTTATAGAACACACAGCTACTTGGTCGAGCATACCACAGCGCCGGTGCGCCGCGACCTGATGGACGATATAGACTGGAGTGCCCGTCTGATCGGCATTAAAGGCACACGCGGTGTCGGAAAGACTACTTTCCTGCTGCAATATGCCAAAGAAAAATTTGGAACTGACCGTTCCTGTCTGTTTGTCAACATGAATAATTTCTACTTCTCCCAAGTCAGTCTGGTGGACTTTGCCGGTGAATTCGTAAAACGGGGAGGAAAGGTTCTTCTCATTGATCAGGTATTCAAACTGCCCGGCTGGAGCCAGGATCTGCGTACCTGTTACGAACGCTATCCCCAGCTGAAGATTGTCTTCAGCGGATCATCCGTCATGCGGCTTAAAGACGAAAACCCGGAGCTCAACGGGATCGTCAAGTCCTACAACCTGCGCGGCTTTTCCTTCCGGGAATTTCTGAATCTGCAAACGGGCAATCATTTCCCCAGCTACAGTCTGGAGGAAATCCTGACCAATCACGAACATATCGTCAAGACCATCTTGCCCCATATCAACCCGCTAAACTATTTTCAAGACTATATCCATCACGGATTCTACCCTTTTTTTCTGGAGAAACGCAATTTCTCGGAGAATCTGCTGAAGACCATGAACATGATGATTGAGGTGGATATACTTTTGATCAAACAAATTGAGCTGAAATATCTTTCAAAGATAAAAAAATTATTATATTTGTTGGCGGTAGACGGGCCTGGAGCACCTAATGTCAGCCAACTGGCTGCCGACATCCAGACCTCACGCGCCACGGTGATGAACTACATCAAGTATCTGGCTGATGCACGCCTGATCAACATGGTTTACCCCAAGGGAGAAGAATTTCCCAAAAAACCGTCGAAGATCATGATGCATAACACCAACCTGATGTACAGCATCTATCCGGTAAAGGTGGAAGAGCAGGACGTACTGGAAACCTTCTTCGTCAATACCCTGTGGAAAGACCATAAGGTGAACAAAGGAGACAAAGGAACTTCATTCCTGGTAGACGGAAATCTGCAATTCCGCATCTGTGCTGAAGGATGCAAGTTCAAGAGCAACCCGAATGTCTATTATGCCATGCACAAAATGGAACTGGGACACGGTAACCAGATTCCGTTATGGCTGTTCGGCTTCCTCTATTAAGAACCAGATTTTATTACTCAATATTTAATTAGTAATTGTATGACTAAACAAAAAAAATTCATCACTTGTGATGGTAACCAGGCTGCAGCACATATTTCATATATGTTCTCAGAAGTTGCAGCTATTTATCCTATCACCCCATCTTCTACAATGGCTGAATATGTAGACGAATGGGCTGCCGCAGGTCGTAAAAACATCTTCGGTGAAACTGTTTTGGTTCAAGAAATGCAATCTGAAGGTGGTGCTGCCGGTGCAGTACACGGTTCTCTTCAGGCTGGTGCATTGACAACTACTTATACTGCTTCTCAGGGTCTTCTGTTGATGATTCCTAACATGTACAAAATTGCAGGTGAGTTCTTGCCATGCGTATTCCACGTTTCTGCACGTACACTGGCTTCTCACGCATTGTGTATCTTCGGTGACCACCAGGACGTAATGTCTTGCCGTCAGACAGGTTTCGCTATGCTTTGTGAAGGTTCTGTACAGGAAGTTATGGATTTGGCCGGTGTAGCTCACTTGTCAACAATCAAGTCTCGCGTTCCGTTCTTGAACTTCTTCGACGGTTTCCGTACATCACACGAAATCCAGAAGATTGAAATGCTGGAAAACGAAGACCTCGCTCCGCTGGTAGACCAGAAAGCTTTAGCTGAATTCCGCGAACGTGCACTCAGCCCTAACAAACCGGTTGCTCGCGGTATGGCTGAAAACCCGGATCACTTCTTCCAGCACAGAGAATCTTGCAATCCGTTCTATGAAGCAGTTCCTGCTATCGTAGAAGAATATATGAATGAAATCAATAAGATTACAGGACGTAACTATGGCTTGTTCAACTACTATGGTGCTGAAGATGCTGAACGCGTAATCATCGCTATGGGTTCTGTAACTGAAGCTGCTCGTGAAGCTATCGACCACTTGGTAGCAAACGGCGAAAAAGTTGGTTTGGTTTCTGTACACTTGTATCGTCCGTTCTCTGCTAAACATTTCTTGGCAGCTGTACCTAAGACTGCTAAACGTATTGCAGTTCTTGACCGTACAAAAGAACCGGGTGCAAACGGCGAACCTTTGTATCTTGACGTAAAAGACTGCTTCTACGGACAGGAAAATGCTCCTCTTATCGTAGGCGGACGTTATGGTCTGGGTTCTAAGGATACTACTCCTGCTCAGATTCTTTCTGTATACGAAAACTTGGCATTGCCGACTCCTAAGAACCACTTCACTATCGGTATCGTAGATGACGTTACCTTCACTTCTCTTCCTCAGAAAGAAGAAATCGCTTTGGGTGGCGAAGGTATGTTCGAAGCTAAATTCTACGGTTTGGGTGCTGACGGTACTGTAGGTGCTAACAAGAACTCTGTAAAAATCATCGGTGACAACACCAACAAATACTGCCAGGCTTACTTCTCATACGACTCTAAGAAATCTGGTGGTTTCACTTGCTCTCACTTGCGTTTCGGTGATCATCCTATCCGCTCTACTTACTTGGTAACTACTCCTAACTTCGTAGCTTGCCACGTACAGGCTTACCTGCACATGTATGATGTAACTCGCGGTCTGCGTAAGAACGGTACATTCTTGCTGAACACTATCTGGGAAGGCGAAGAACTGGCTAAGAACCTGCCGAACAAAGTGAAGAAATACTTCGCAGAAAACAACATCACTGTTTACTATATCAATGCAACTAAGATTGCTCAGGAAATTGGTTTGGGTAACCGTACCAACACTATCCTGCAGTCTGCATTCTTCCGTATCACTGGCGTAATTCCAGTTGACCTGGCTGTAGAACAGATGAAGAAATTCATCGTGAAGTCTTACGGCAAGAAGGGTGAAGACGTGGTTAACAAGAACTACGCTGCCGTTGACCGTGGTGGTGAATACAAACAATTGACTGTTGATCCGGCATGGGCTAACCTGGAAGTTGAAGCTGCTGCTGCAAACAACGATCCGGCATTCATCAACGAAGTTGTTCGTCCTATCAACGCTCAGGATGGTGACTTGCTGCCAGTATCTGCATTCAAGGGTATCGAAGACGGTACATGGCATCAGGGTACAGCTAAATACGAAAAACGTGGTGTAGCTGCATTCGTTCCGGAATGGAATCCTGAAACTTGTATCCAGTGTAACAAGTGTGCATACGTTTGTCCTCACGCTGCTATCCGTCCGTTCGTACTGGATGCTGAAGAACAAGCTGGTGCTAACTTCCCGACTCTGAAAGCTGTAGGTAAACAGTTCGACGGCATGACATTCCGTGTACAGGTAGACGTTATGGACTGCTTGGGTTGCGGTAACTGTGCTGACGTATGTCCGGGTAACCCGAAGAAGGGTGGCAAGGCTCTGACTATGAAGCCGCTTGAAACTCAGCTGGGTGAAGCTGCAAACTGGACTTACTGCTCTGAAAACGTGAAGTCTAAACAGCACCTGGTAGACATCAAGGCTAACGTGAAGAACTCTCAGTTCGCTACTCCGTTGTTCGAGTTCTCTGGAGCTTGCTCTGGTTGTGGTGAAACTCCGTACGTAAAACTGATTTCTCAGTTGTTCGGTGACCGTGAAATGGTTGCTAACGCTACCGGATGTTCTTCAATCTACTCTGGTTCTGTTCCTTCAACTCCTTATACTACAAACGAAAAGGGTCAGGGTCCTGCTTGGGCTAACTCATTGTTCGAAGACTTCTGCGAATTCGGTCTGGGTATGGAACTGGCTAACAAGAAACTGCGCAACCGTCTGGAAGAAGCAATGAAGACTGCTATCGCTGCAGAAGGTACTCCGGCAGAATACAAAGAAGCATTCCAGGAATGGATCGACGGCCGCAACGATGCTGACAAGAGCAAGGCTGCTGCTGAAAAGATCATCCCGCTGGTAGAAGCTGCTAAAGATAAATGTCCTTCATGCGCTACGATCGCTGAATTCAAAGACTATCTGGTAAAACGTTCACAGTGGATCATCGGTGGTGACGGTGCTTCTTACGATATCGGTTACGGAGGTCTGGATCACGTAATTGCTTCTGGCGAAGACGTTAACATCCTGGTACTGGATACTGAAGTTTACTCTAACACTGGTGGTCAGTCATCTAAGGCTACTCCGCTGGGTGCTATCGCTAAGTTTGCTGCTTCTGGTAAGCGCGTACGCAAGAAAGACCTGGGTATGATCGCTACTACTTACGGATATGTTTACGTAGCTCAGATCGCTATGGGTGCTGACCAGGCTCAGACTCTGAAAGCTATCCGCGAAGCTGAAGCTTATCCTGGACCGTCACTGGTTATCGCTTACGCTCCGTGTATCAACCACGGTCTGAAAGCTGGTATGGGTAAATCTCAGGCAGAAGAAGCTAAAGCTGTTGAATGTGGTTACTGGCACTTGTGGCGTTTCAACCCGGCTCTGGAAGAAGAAGGTAAGAATCCGTTCTCACTCGATTCTAAAGAACCGAACTGGGAAGGCTTCCAGGATTATCTGAAGGGTGAAGTTCGTTTCGCATCTGTAATGAAACAATATCCGACAGAAGCTGCAGATCTGTTCGCAGCTTGCGAAGACATGGCTAAGAAACGTTACGCTTCTTACAAGCGTATGGCTGCCATGGACTGGAGCGAAGAAAAATAATCCCTGAGGGAACTATTTTCTAGCTAAATAAGTTCAGAGGACCGCCTCCTGATGGGGACGGTCCTCTTTTTTATGATCATCTGGTCTTTTTTATGATTATCTGGAGAAAACAGCATATGCAGGATCTTCCGCATCTGCCAGCATTTGTACCAGAGCCTTTCTGAGTTTGCCGGCCAGCTTTATTTCCTTTCCGGCCAGATTATTCATCTGATAAGGATCATGTTTCCGGTCAAAAAGATATTCCCCGGTAATCTCACCTTCCTTGAACCTGACAGCATAGGTATACCGTTCATTACGTATGCCTCTTGCACCCGTCTCCGGATTCTTTCCTGTGGCATCCACCTGACTGTACAGCATATACAGCTGGTATTCCGGCATATCTTCCCTACTACCCAGAATCTGTTTGCTCAGATTACGGGTCTGGACTGAAGAAGGTATCTTGTCCTCCAATCCCATCAGAGACAAAATAGTCGGACAGAAATCCTCCACAGAAAGCAATAACTCCTGATCTACCCTTGGCGAGAGTTTGTCTCCCCAGGAAATCATAAAAGGAACTCTCATTGCTTCTTCATAGAAGATATTTTTCCCGATATTCTCATGCATTCCCATGGAATCCCCATGATCAGAAACAAAGACAACGATTGTATGATCAAACATACCGTTTCGTTTGAGCGCTTCAATGATCCGTCCAAACTGTTCATCTACTCCCGATATGCAGGCATAATAATCAGGCAGGCTTTTCTTGAAATAATCAACATACTTCTGATCTGCATTTCGGAGATGCGGCATTGCGGCTATAACCGAATCAACATTCAATCCTTTATAAAGTTCCTTATAATTGTCGGGCACCAGTTCATAACCCGTATGAGGAGGATTCATGGATACCATCATGGCAAAAGGCTGGTCTGATCCCTTGATACTATCCAGATACTGAATGGCAAGATCGGCCTCATATTCAGGCCCCCACTGATTCACATAATAAAAATCTTCGCGCCCGGCCTGAGAATTCCAGTACATGGGTTTCAGATGCCAGTCGTATGTACCATAAGCCACCCAATAGTCAAAACCATGTCTTCTGTGAGGAGGACACCATTCATTCCAGGCCATTTCCCCCTTATTGTTGTAGCAGTCGATAAAAGGCTTCACAGGTTTGTCCAAATGCCATTTCCCGATGTATGCAGTATGGTAACCTTCCGAGTGAAGTACATCCGACCAGCAAGTCAGGTCTTCCCGCAATTCAACATCCTGTACGGCTGATTCCGACTGACAGTTGGTAATAACTCCATTCTTGTGCGGATAAGCTCCCGAAAGGAACATACCTCTGGCCGGAGATGATACAGGATACCCGCTGACAGCCTGGGTACACACGACTGCTTCTCTGGCAAAAGAATCAAAATGCGGAGTTTTTACCGCTTCCTTTCCTCTGAAACTGAAGGCATCTCCACGAAACTGGTCAGCCATTATGACCAGAAGATTAGGACGTTCATTACCGGAATTATCCGATACGGCAGTTGCCTGGACAGGAAGTTGATACAAAGTGGATGCAATAGCAGCAAAACAGAAATTCGCGTAATTTTTCATGGTATCTAAGTTTTATTTCAGCAAATGTAGCTATTTGAACGATAATACAAAAAATCAAATTGTTTTTTTATCGGGGTCCTACCATACTCCAGATAGTTAATTTTCACAAAAAACAAGAAGGGTGAGAAACTTTTGCTAATTTTGTAAAACGTCTGAAAAGACAGAAAACAGACCGGTACTGTTATCCCGACCATAACGCCGGAATGTATCTGATCTTTCCAGACAATGGGGTATGAAAAACTATATGTACAAATCTATTAAATTTATAAACCGAAGTCTATGAAAAAAATCAGTTTCTTATTGTGCCTTAGCATGACTTTCAATAATCTTGCAATAGAACAGGCATCAGCCAAAGAAGCAAACAGCTATGAAACATGTTTTGTCTATGAAAACATGGATGAAAACAAGGTCAATCTTGAAGAAATCGCCAGGGAATTATTCGCCGATCCTCTGTGTACGACACTGAACAAAAAAGTCGGAAAAAGAAAAATCAAATCTTGCAAAAGCGAAGAGTTAAGAAATCTGGCCACAGCCCTATATAACAAACAATATGATACTCAATTCCGTGTAAACTCCTTTAAACCGGTCTACAGTCCGGAAGCACTGGGAAAACTGTTGCATATCGGAGACGGTTACAGCACCTACCAGCATATTACAGGTATCGTACTCAAGCCCGGAAAACACATCATCGTTGTCGACGGTCTGAAAGAAGGCAGCAAACTCGGCGTGAAAGTAGCGGATTTGTATGCTCCCAATCAGGGAGACGAAGACTGGAGCCTTCATTTCGAAAGATTCGAACTCAAAAATGGGATTAACGTCATTGAGAAAACTTCCGAATGGACAGGACTTGCCTATATGGATTACTACTTCGACAACCCGGAAAAAGAAAATACGATTAAGGTACATTTCATCACCGGAGAAGTCAACGGATATTTCGATGCATCCGTAAATACCAACGAAGACTGGGACAGAATGCTTGCCAACGCTGTCTATCCGGTTTTCGATGCAACAGGAAGCAACATACACCTGGCTTACCCGGTAGAGGATCTGAAAAAATATGCACCCGGCCAGGGTAAGGAACTGATTGATGTTTACGAACAGCTGGTGTCCAAGCAACATGAAATCATTGGCTGGAAAAAATACAATCACATCACAAACAATAAAATCTTTGCCCGCGTCAACTACGGATACTACATGTTCCGCGACGGTGATGGCGTAGCCTTCAAGTTCGATACCATGAAACGTGTGGCCGATCCTGTTCACATGCGGACAAAAGACGAAGATGCCTGCTGGGGATTCAGCCATGAAGTGGGACACGTACATCAGCTGCAAACCTATCTCTCATGGGGAGGATTGGGTGAAACCAGCAATAATATCTGTACCAGATATTGTACGCAGGCTTTCGGATACAAGAACAGACTTTCCTCAGCTTTTGCCAATGCTGAAAAGAGTTTCCTGGAAGACAGCAAGGCCGGTACGATCAGCCCTTCCCGAAGAGCCGGAGGCATGAACGATTCCATCATCTCTTCCTGCAAGATCAATCCGGACAAAGCTATCAGCTATCTGGAAACAGATGTCTTTGAAAGACTGGTTCCGTTCTGGAAACTGCAATGCTACTTCACTCAAAACGGCTATCCTGATTTCTATCCCGATTTATACGAAAAAATGAGAAACTCCGAAAAAGAACATCCGGAACTGAAAGATCTGGACAGAAGCAGCAACGTGGTTCCATTCCAGCTGAACTTCATCCGGGGAGCTTCCCTACTGGCCGGAAAGAACCTTTATCCTTATTTTGAAAAGTTCGGTTTCTTCCGCATCCTGAAACTTTCATACGGAGATTACGGAGACTACAACTACGAAATGACTACCGAAATGAGAGACCGTTTCAAGAAAGAAATGGAAGAACTGGAAAAACAGCAACTGATCAAGCCGCTCACTCCGGAAGAACTCAACGCACTGATTTATGCTAAAGAAAAAGAGTAACTCAAAGTCTAAATACGAACAAACCATGAAACGAATTTTTCCTCTTTTACTGGGAGGCCTGCTGCTGGCAGCTCCCATTCAGGGACAGGAAAAACCCCTCCCTTCATTATATGGCACCGGAGTCTGGAATGCTGATTCACTCGGCAATCACAGAGTGGTGATTTCCGTTGACCAGCCCTCAGATGCAGTTCTGGCTCTCATCCAATGGCGACGGAAAGATTTCAATCCGGAAAACAAGGATCTGATTGTCATTGATGCCAAGACCGGAAAGCGCATCACCAACGTATGCCGCTTTCAGATCAACCGGGAAAAAGGTGAGGTCGTCTTTCAGCCGCAAACCGTTCCGGGAGACTATTACATCTATTACCTGAAAAATATTTCTTCAGGAAGCAAATATTATCCGACCGTAACTTATCCGGGATTTGAAGAAACAGCATCTGCCGAATGGAAAAAGGCCAACCGCCTGACTGGGAAAAAGGCTCCCGAACTACCGCAGGCTACCGTCAAGCAATTCCAGGCCATCAATGAATTCCATTCTTTCTACCCGATGGAAGTGATCGCCACTGCCAAAGAAAAAGACGACTTGCTGAAATCCCAACCAGAGGATCCCTATATTCTGTTTACGGAAGACCGGCGTTACCCGATCCGCATGACAACGGATCTGCCCTATAAATGGATAGAGGACAACCGCCATGATTCTTTTGAGGGAACGGCAGACAAGGGAGAATATTACACCTTCCAAATCGGTCTTTGGGCGGCCCGCAAGGATGTCAACCACCTGAAGCTTACCTATTCTGCTCTGGTTAATTCACAAACCGGCGAATCAATCCCCGCTTCTGCATTCACCTGTTTCAACACAGGAGGTGTAGATGTCACCGGAAGTGTGTTCGAAAAAGACTGTTCCGTCCCCAAAGGAAAAGTACAGGCCCTGTGGGTAGGAACGATGGTTCCTGAACAGCTGACAGCCGGACAGTATACAGGAACAGTAACCGTTCAGGCTGCAGGAATGAAACCCAAACAGGTAAAAGTGACCCTGAATGTCACTGACAACCTGATTGCCAACCATGGAGACAATGAACCCTGGAGACATTCGCGCCTGCGCTGGCTGAACTCCCAGATCGGTTTTGATGACGAAGTAATCGCTCCCTATATTCCTCTGAATGTACAGGACAAGACCATTTCACTGCTGGGACGCAAGGTGACTCTTCAGCCCAACGGATTCCCGGCACAAATCACTTCTTATTTCAAGGAAACACTCACCGAAATAGGAACAGAAGGACTGGATATCCTGTCCAGACCGATGGAACTCACAACCGGAGAAAACTGGGAGAACCTGGACTTCACCTATACCAAACGTAAGGCCGGTGCTCTGGGATGGCATGCCACCAATCAGAACAATCAGTTCATTATGAACCTGGACGCCCAGATCGAGTCTGACGGAAACATGGAATACAAGGTAGTGCTTATTGCCCGCAAGGATGGTGAAATAAATGACATTGCACTCCGTACCGAACTGGCCCCCAACATTGCACAATATATGATGGGATTGGGAGAAAAAGGCGGCTACTGCCCCCAGAATCTGGAGTGGAAATGGGGCGTTGAAAAAAATCAGGATGCCCTGTGGACCGGCAGTGTCAATGGAGGACTGCAACTCCGTTTCTATGACGACAAATACGAACGTCCGCTGAATACGAACTTCTACCACGAGAAACCGCTGCACATGCCGGTTTCGTGGTGCAACAACGGCAATGGAGGTATCAAGCTGAGTGCAGCAGGAAAAAACACCCTGATCAATGCTTATTCAGGAAAACGCACAGTCAAAAAAGGTGACCGCCTGTGCTTCTACTTCAACGTACTGATCACTCCGTTCCGTACCATCAATCCCGACAAGCAATGGCAGGACCGCTATTATCACGGATATGACTTCATCGACAAGACTCATGAATTCGGAGCGACCGTAGTCAATATTCATCACGCCAATGCCATCAATCCGTTTATCAACTATCCTTTCCTGCGCACCAGAGAAATGAAAGCTTATATTGACGGAGCTCATGCAAAGAATATGAAAGTGAAGATCTACAATACGGTACGTGAACTTTCAAACAGCTGTACCGAGATCTTTGCCTTGAGAAGCCTCAACGGAGAAATTTTCTCCAAAGGTAAGGGAGGCGGATATTCCTGGCTTCAGGAACATTACGACCAGGATTACATCGCTGCCTGGTTTGCCTATAATGTACAGGATGCTGCGATTGTAAATACCGGAGTATCCCGCTGGCACAATTACTATATGGAAGGACTGGACTGGCTCGTCAAGAATGTCGGCATCGACGGACTGTACATTGACGACCTGGCTTTCGACCGCATGTCCATGAAACGTGTACGCAAGATTCTGAACCGTACCAACCCCGGTGCCATGATCGACTTGCATTCAGCCAACCAGTTTAACGACAAAGACGGCTTTGCCAACAGTGCAAACCTGTATCTGGAACACTTCCCCTACCTGGACCGCCTGTGGTTCGGCGAATATTTCGACTACGACATGCCGCCCGAGTTCTGGATGGTGGAAGTATCTGGTATCCCCTACGGACTGATGGGAGAAATGCTGTGGGAAGGTGGAAACAAATGGCGCGGAATGCTGTATGGCATGACCGGACGTAACCCGGGATATGGAGTGGACAACCGTCCTCTTTGGAAATTCTGGGATGAGTTTGGAATGAAAGGCAGTGAAATGATCGGTTACTGGGTGAAGGATAACCCGGTCAAGACCGGCAGAGAAAAAACCCTCGCCACCATCTACCGTAAAACCGGAACCAAGACACTGGTCTCACTGGCAACCTGGGAAGACCATGATGTAGATGTTACCCTGCAAATTGACTGGGCTAAACTGGGTCTGGATCCGGCCAAGGTATCTCTGCATGCCCCGGCTATTGAGAACTTCCAGCCCGAAAAAACCTGGAAACCGGGAGACACCGTAACCGTTCCGAAAGGAAAAGGATGGCTTATCGTGATTGAATAACCGAAGGATTCCATCGAATAAAAACCATTTATCACATGAAAAACAGAATACTAACCCTGACAACCTGTGTCTTCTGCCTGGCTCCGCAAGGATTTGCCCAGCATGTATCCGTTCAGGAACAGACGGAGACCCTGAAAACCTATAAATTCTCTGATCCGAATCCGGTAGCAACTCCTTCCAACCTGTTCTACCCCTACTTCCGGTTTGACGGATTTACAGCCAAAGGTGAAAACCGGGAATGGAAAACAGTTGAGCTGGAGAATGATTACATCAAAGTTACCCTCTTTCCGGAAGTAGGCGGAAAGATATGGGGAGCCGTGGACAAGACCACCGGTAAAGACTTTATCTACAAGAACGGAGTAGCCAAATTCCGTGATATCGCCATGAGAGGCCCCTGGACCTCCGGCGGTATCGAGTTCAATTTCGGTATCATCGGACACGCTCCCACCTCCAGCACTCCTGTGGATTATCTGGTCAGACAAAAAGATGACGGCAGTGTAAGCTGCTACCTGTTCTCCTACGAATGGCTGACACGCACGGCCTGGACTGTGGAAGTCAATCTGCCTAAGGACAAAGCCTACTTCACAACCCACACCACCTGGTACAACCAATCCGATGTTGATCAGCCTTATTACCAGTGGATGAATGCCGGATACCGGGTTGGCCAGAAAGCTGAGTTCTGTTATCCGGGCGACCATCTCATCGGACACGGGGGTGAGGTTTCCTCGTTCCCGGTAGATGAAAACAACCGGAACATCGGATGGTATGACTCCAATAATTTCGGCAATTCCAAGTCTTACCACGTTCTGGGATATTACAATGACTATTACGGCATCTACTGGCACGGAGAAGATTTCGGATCCATCCATCATTCCAATTTTGATGAGAAACTGGGTATGAAAATCTTCCTGTGGGGACAGTCCCGTGAAGGAGGTATCTGGGAAGACTTGCTGACCGACCAGAACGGCCAGTACATCGAACTGCAGTCCGGCCGAATGTTCAACCAGCCGGCTTCCAACAGTGCCTACACCCCTTACAAACATCATTCGTTCGCACCTCAGATGACGGATGCATGGACCGAATACTGGTATCCCGTCAAAGGAATCAAAGGAGTGTCCAAGGCCAGCACCATCGGGGCCTTGCACGTAATGCGTGAAGCTGACGGGCTGAAACTGGCCTTTTCACCGCTGGAAAAACTGTCAACCGATCTCAAGATCTACAAAGACCAGCAGCTGGTGGAAACACTGTCTCTGACTGCCAACGTCATGGAACCGGTCACCCTGACTTCCCTGAAAGGAAAAGACATCCCCGAAGGCCACCTGAAAGTAGTCATCGGAGACAATCTCCTGGTCTACTCGGATAATCCGGAAAACTTCGACCTGAAGCGCCCCATGACCCTTCCCGAAGATTTCAACTGGAATTCTGCTTTCGGACTTTATACCCAGGGAGAACAATGGCTGAACCAGAAAGTATGGGACAAGGCAGAAAGCTACCTGAAGAAATCCCTGAAACAGGATGCCAACTTCTCACCGGCTCTGGTACGCCTTTCCTCCCTCTATTACCGGGAAGGCAGATATCAGGAAATGATTCCCCTGCTGGAACGGGCTTTGGGACTGAATACCTATGACGGAGAAGCCAACTACCTGTACGGACTGGCCAACCGCATGCTGGGCAATGCAACAGAAGCAAAGGCAGCTTTTGCCATCGCCACTTTTTCAGCTTCAGTGCGCACTGCCGCTTACGAACAGCTGGGCGAAATGTATGCCTGCGACCGGAACTGGGCCAAAGCCGAACAATATGCAAAGAAGAGTCTGACTTACAATGCCATGAACCTTCATGCCCGTCAGTTGCTGACCATGATTTACAGAAAGACTGGCAGAACAGAACTGGCGAAAGAACAGATCAGCCAGGTGCTGGATCAACTGCCTTTGTATCATGGTCTCCGATTTGAAGAAGCCTGGCTGTCCGGAAACCATACTCCGGAACAACTTGCTTCATTCGCTTCCCAGATCCGTAATGAACTGCCGGCCGAAACTTATCTGGAACTGGCCGAATGGTATGAAAGAACCGGATGTGAGGAAGAAGCCATCGCCCTGCTCACCTGTGCCGGAAATCATCCGATAGCCCTGTATCAGAAAGCCTGGCTGCAGAACAGACAAGGAGCAGCTCAGGAAGCCCGGGAAACACTGGAACTGGCCAATGCCCAGTCACCGGATTATATCTTCCCCTTCCGTCCGGAAACCCTGAAGTACCTGGATTGGGCCGAATCGCAGTCAGCCAACTGGAAAATCAACTATTACCAGGGACTGATATACTGGACCAATCAGCAGAAGGACAAAGCCATTTTGAAAATGAACCTGTGTGACAATGCAGGCTATGCACCTCTGTATCTGTCGCGCGCACAACTCAAGGAAGGCGAAGCCAGACTGGCAGACCTGATGAAAGCCGAGCAGACAGATCCTTCATGGAGAGCCGGCATGGCCTTGCTGAACTATTATACCGCAGAAAGTAACTGGGACAAGGTGGTAGAAACAGGCAAAAAGTACATCCGGAAATATCCGGACAACTATTACATCGGACTGAAATATGCCAACGGTCTGTGCGAAACCAGACAGTATGGTTCCTGCATTTCCCTGTTGAGCAAGATGCAGGTGTTGCCGAACGAAGGTTCTTATGCCGGCAGAGCCGTATATCGTGCTGCTAACCTCTACCAGGCAATGGATCAGTTCAGCAAACGCCGGTATGATGCAGCCCTGAAATCCATAAAAGCCTCCGAAGAATGGCCGGAAAATCTGGGTGTAGGAAAACCTTACGACGATCAGATAGACAAACGGCTGGAAGATTATCTGGAAGCCAAGGTATATGAAAAGAAAGGAGAAACAGCAAAAGCCCAAACCCTGCTGGACAAAGTATCTTCCCATCCTACTTCGACCCGCAATTTCGAATCAGCGCATTTGCTGACGGCACTGGCTTTGCGTGACACAGGCAAACAGGCAGAAGCCGACAAGCTGGTTGCCTCCTGGAAAAAGGATTTCCCGGAAAGCAAACCGGCACAATGGTGTGCTGCCGTTTATCATGGAAACATGGACCAGGCCAGAGAACTGCTGAGCAGCAGATATGCTTCCAACGAGACTACTCCCTGGGAAACCGGTTACCGGGATACAAACTTTGACCTGATCGCAAGACTGTTCAAATAATTCTGCCCAACCGGACTGCTGTAACTCTGTCCGGTTACCAGACAAGAAGGAGGCCCCAAAATCATGTTTACTCCAGACATTAAAGATTTTGGGGCCTTCCCTTTCTTGAAAAAGCCCCGCAGATTTCTGATTTTTTTCTGAGAAAAAGTAGCGAAAGAATCTGATAATCAGACAAGATACAAATTTCTCAGAAATCCGCACGACCCCTGTCATTGTTTTTCGGACATATTCTCTTTACCTTTGCTCAAGTAGAAACTCAAAGGACTATGACAAGAAAAAACCTATTAAGAAAAGCATTATCCGGACTGTTGATTCTGACACTGGCCGGATGTCATCCGGGGAAAGAAAAAACGCAGGAAAAATGCCAGACTCTCCAGATAGAAACGGAAACGGCAGCCGGCAGCATCCGCCTGTCAGAAGTGGCAAACGGCTCACTGGTTGTTCTTCCCACCTCCGACTCATTACTGCTCAGTGAAATAAACCAGATTCATCTGAAAAAAGATTTTCTATATGTAGCGGATCCGTCTGCCGTATATAAATTTTCTTTATCCGGTGAATGTCTCGGCGCAATCCGCCGCCAGGGAACAGGACCGGAAGAATATGCAAACGTAAGTGATTTTCAGACTGACGGTAAACATGTGTGGGTATTGAGCCGCAACACGCAATGCATAAACAGCTATTCATGGGACAACAGCTGTACCAGCCGCATCAAATTAGACCTTTGGATGGAAAACATCTGTCTGACAGACAGCAATACCCTATACATTTATACAGGCAATGACATGAGCAAGGATAACCGGTTCCAGCTTCATGCCTTGTCACTGAGTGATTCAAGCTCCACGCATCACTTCCTGCCTGTTGACAAGGCCAAAGCCCAATATCTGTTTGTAAGGTCAAAGAACATTTTCCAGCAGAACGGATCGCACACCTACTTTACCCAGCTGTTCAACGACACCGTCTACAACCTGAACGCTGCAACCTGTACCCCTGCATTTGTACTGAACTTCTCAGGCAAGAATATTCCGTCTTCTTTCTACAACCAGCCCTATGAACACATCATGGAGTTCTTTGAGAAACTGCATCAGGAAGACCGCTTCGCATACGGAACAGACTGTTTTCTGGAAACAGACAAAAACTACTGGGCCGGCTATTTCTACAAGAAGCAATACCGCATGTCCATCCTTCCCAAATCAGCTGACGGAAAGCAAATCTGTTTCGGTACACTTCTGGTTGACCAGCTGTATGATTATCCGGTCAATCTGACGGATGTAACATTGTTTGTCCAGGATAACGGACAGATCGTCCTTCCTTTACAGCCAGACGACATCATGGAATATGGCCGCACGCATTTATCCCCGTCCCAGCAACAGGAACTTGCAGACAAGCTTCACTATACAGACGACCAGAATCCGGTGCTGCTGCTCATCCGGGCCATCTGAACCGAAACCTCATCCATTCGTACAACCTAAAAAACAAATTCCATGAAATCAATACAACGCAATACACTCCTCATCATATTTATGGTCTTGGCGGTATGTCTTCCCTCATGCAAACAGGAAGGAACCGGCGAGAAATGGCAAAAACAACGGAATGAAAAAACAGATGTCAGAAACCGGATCCGGGAAATCAGTATGGAAGACGTACTGATCGGAGCCATGGCCAAACCTTATGTTTTCGATGATTATCTCATCATAGCTGACTACCGCTCCATGGAGAAAATGGTACACATCTTCAACAAGAACACATTTGCTCCCTTATGCAGTTTCGGAGATCCCGGACAGGGTCCCAAAGAAATAACCGTCCTCGGAACAGTGGCATGGAATCCGGAGAAGCGGGAACTGTACGTGACGGATCACGGCCAGCTCCGCATTCTCGGCTATCAGCTGGACAGCCTGCTCCAGAATCCCGGATACGAACCATTTGTCAAGCTGAAACTGAACGGTCTGAACTTCCCGAACGATTATTGCTACATCAACGATACCCTGGCTTACGGCTCTTTCATCCAGCCCACCTCCTCTTCCACTTTCCTGCAGACCAGCGGCAAATGGAACATGCAGACGGGAGAAATCAAGCTCACGGCCTACACCCATCCGGCCGACCAGAAAAAACGTATCAGTTACGCCGTTTCTCCAGCCAGCCAGACGCTGGTGGAATGCAATGGCAGATATGATCTGATCAGCCTCTACAACCTGGAAGGCGAACTGCAATGCAATGTCTACGGTCCCAACTGGGATGAAAGCGGAGACAGAAAAAAACATTTCTCAGAGGTTCAGATCTGCGGAGACAAGATCATAGCCTTATACTCGGGACAAGACTGGAACAAAGGCAATCTGGGGGAAATATTTCATGTGTTCAACATGAAAGGCGACTATCTGAAAACCCTGGTTGTAGGCCGTCCCATCAACTACTTCTGCTACGATCAAGACAACAACCGGATCATCATGAATCTGGACGATGAAATCCAGTTTGCTTATCTGGATCTGGAAGGGTTATTGTGAAAAGTATGACAGAAAAAATGATTATCCTTTACTGTATCCATTTAAGTCAGTCTCTGTTTAAGAATAGATTGCAAAACTCATTCAGTTGCTGCTGCATGCGTTCTTGTGGAATGAGAATACGCTTGTATTCAGCAATCATGGTAGGGCTCATACTTCTGCTCATAGCATATTCTACTACTACCCGGTCTGCTTCCGGACAGAGAATAATACCGATAGACGGATTCTCGTTAGACCGTTTAACATCCCGATCGAGTGCTTCCAGATAAAATTCCAACTGTCCAAGGTCGCGAGGATGAAACTTTGTCTTTTTCAATTCCACGGCAACTAATGCCTGTAAACCACGATGAAAGAATAATAGATCAGCCTTGAATGTAGATGTTCCAATATTAAGACGGTATTCCTGATCCATGAATATAAAGTCCTTTCCCAGTTCAAGAATAAACTGCTTCATATGTTCTATTAGGCCGTTCCTTAGTTTTGTTTCGCTATGCTTTTTCGGCAGATTGAGAAAATCTACGAACAGGGTGTCTTTGAACATGACTGGCGCATTAGGATATGTTTTGAGCAATCCTTTTGACATATTATCCTTGCTTCCTAATAATCCTGCATAAGTCTGATTGGAAATGCAACGTTGGAGCTCTCGTTTTACTAAATGCTCTTTATTGGCATAGAGTATATAAAACAACCGTTCTTCGTCGCTTTTACATCGGCATAATATTTCTATATGATTAGTCAAACTCGTTAACTCCAAGATCTTAGGCATTTGTCCAATTGCTGGCTGGACAAATTGTGCAGTTTTTGGCTGCACAATTACAGGTATTTTCTGTTTATGGTCGCTCGCTTCAAATTATGCAGTTTTTGGCTGCACAAATTCCGTATTCAAATATTGTCTTATTGTTTCTATAAATGTTTCCGATGAATACTCATCATAGAACATTACCATATTGTAAATATTTCTTTTGCTATATCCTTTGATGTCAGGGCGTTGGGAACGTATATATTCAGACAGTTGCGAAACGACCTTGCTTCCCCATTCTTCGCTCTTCAGTTTAGCAGATACATATCCACCTACATGCCATGCTGTGAGTAGCAGCTCTTCATTGACGGCTCTTGAAGCATTACTTTTATGTTGGAGAATAATATTTATGATTTCTCCGAATTGCTGTTCTATTGATATTGCGATGTCGTTATTTTTCATACGCTTAATCTTAATTTATGTTTGCAAGCAGCTTCTCAAGTTCTGCTACTGCTGAACTAATAGTTATACTTTTCTCTTTTATTTCAGCCATCAACTCTGCCAAGGAGTGGTCATAAGATCTATCTTTTGCCTTGCTTTTTCTTCTGGTGTCATAATTCCGATCAAACTGCCTTTCTTTTATTTAATTTTGTTCCTAGATGCAATTATATTACGCAAATATAGTGAATTATATTCCAAATCTCAATTTGTTTTCTCATTTTTGCTGAGAAGTCAGTGATCCAGCTCTTCAGGCTAAAACATATGGTCGTTGAAGCTGGATTATGCGGTCATTAAGGCTTCATTATGCGTTCGTTACAACTGAATTGTGCAGTCGTTTCAGCTGAATTGTACGGTTCCTTCTCCAGTTCCACAAAGCGGTTAAACCTGACATAGAAAAAGGTGTTCCAGAGGTTTATAGATGTATTCCTTGCAATAGTTCGTAGATGCCAAATTCGGAATGCTCGCTTATCTTTGCCTCTACAGCAGTCTGGGAGACATATATAATGGAAATACTTCAAAAGGTGGGAACAATCCTGAAAAAGGATTAGCCTGACATCCGATAACAAGCTTGTTGGAACAGTTTCCTAAAATAATCTGACAGACTGCTGACTTTTTTCAGATTTATTCGTATTTTTGATGCGAATTACAAGAATGTGTGCCGATTGATGCCCAACACCAGCCGGCACACAATAATTTATAGGGGTGGTTTTACAAACTAATGAAAAAAGCACAGTTATGAAAAGCATGTTTTTGTTTTTATCTTTGTTGTCATGTATGCCCGCAGTGGCCAGTAATGTATCCGACAACAAACAAGATCAGGTAGATTTGAATCAGACGGCAACAGGAGGTTACGGGTATTTTATAAACCAGGATCAAAAAGCCTCCGTCTGGTGGGCCGAAGGCGCTTACAAAGTATTGAAAGATGCACCGGTTCCCAGAAAAAGCCAGAGCAGGATCTCTCTGTCGGCTGCCAAGAATGAATACGAATCGTTTATCATTGTGGTAAATCCGGAAAGTGAAATGGAAAACTTCCGCATCTCGGTGGCAGACTTTACTTCTTCTGACGGAAAGACGATCCCCGGTGACCAGGTTGAAATCAGAAAGGTGGAATACGTCAAGGTCTCCCACCCTACGGATTATTATGGTTACAAAGGATATTTCCCGGATCCGCTGCCGTTGTATGAAAAGCCTCTGACATTAAAGGCATCCGAGAATACCCCTTTATGGATTACAGTCCATGTTCCTTCGCAGACTGCGGCTGGCCAATATACATCGGAAGTGACACTTACGGCAGCCAACGGCTGGAAAACTACGGTTCCCGTTGATCTGACGGTGAGAAACTTTGAACTTCCTGCTGTTCCTACCATTCGTTCCGGATGGGGAATGAACATGAAAAATGTGGAACTCTATGAAAATCTGACCACCGAAGAACAGAAACGTGACAAATTCGAAAAATACATGGAAATGTTCAGCCGGTACAAAATCTCTCCTTACGATCCTTTCCTGTATGCTCCGATTCATGAAACCGTTTCCGGAGTGGACTGGGAAGGCGGATTTTATGACAGCAAAGAAAAAGTCAGCGGAAATTACGGCTATAAGGTTGTAGATAATTCAGCCACTGAGAACATAGAAGCCTGCACACGCGAATTGCAGCCTGTAACTCCGGGAAAGACCTATGAGTTAAAATGGAAAGCCAAAAGCCAGGCAGAGAAGCAGACTTATGTAGTAGGTGTAGAATGCTATGATGCCGAAAAGAATCTGATTGTCTTCGAAAACCGTTTTGAACAATTTACAGCGAACCCGGGATGGGAATCATTCACTTTCCCGCTGGGAATGTTCGACGAAGAAATCCGCTATGTCAAAGTCATCCTGTGTGCTGCCAACCGCACCTATCACGGAGAAGACAAAGGGGTTGTCTGGTTCGATGATCTTTCGATGAACCAGAAAGAAACAGACCAGAATCTGCTCGCATGCGGAAATTTTGAAGTGGATCTGGACAAGATCGACATCCAGCTGGATTTCTCTGATTTCGAAGCGGCTGCCAGAAAATACTTTGCGCCTCCCTATAACTTCAACTCCTTCCGTCTGGCCATAAAAGGTCTGGGATCAGGAACCTACTATTCCCGCCAGAATGGTATCTTCGAAGGATTCGAGCAGGGAACGGAAGAGTATAACAAACTTATGAAGCGCTATTTGCAGCAGATTCAGGATAATCTGGAACGAATCGGCGTACTGGGCAAAGAATACATCTACTGGTTTGATGAACCGTCGGAAAAAGATTATGAGTTCGTATACCAGACCAACAAGATGATCAAGGAGTATGCTCCGAAACTGACAACCTTCCTGACAGAACATGTGGCAGGTCAGGATATCTCGGACGTTACCGATATCAGCTGCACCATCTGGCACCAGCTGAACCACGAAAAAATCGACAAGATGAACCAGCGCGGACTGGAATACTGGTCTTATCTCTGCGTATGGCCGAAAGCTCCGTGGATTTCCGAATTCATCGACCACGATGCCGTGAATATGCGCATGTGGCTGTGGGCATCCTACGTCTACCGTCTGAAAGGAGTACTCATGTGGGAAACCACCTACTGGAACTCCAACGAAGCTTCCCCGAAAGGATATCTGCAGAACCCCTGGCAAGAAGCCATGAGCTGGGTAACCGGATACGGCTGGCCTTATGGAAAACAGACAATCTGGGGAAATGGTGACGGACGGTTCTTCTATCCGGAAAACAGAGATCCCAACAAGGACAAGACAACCGCCTATCAGGGCTATCCGATCCCGTCCATCAGACTGGAATTCCTCAGAGCCGGTATTGAAGATTACGAATACATGTGCATTCTGGAAAAACTGATGAAAGTGGCTTCGAAGAAACAGGCGTCACTGGTGAAAGAAGCCAGACAGCTGTTGCAGATTCCAAAATCCATCTACACCGATGAGAAGACCTACAACAAAGATCCCCAGGTTTTGCTGGAACACCGGCAGAAAATTGCGGAACTGATTGAGAAGTTTATGAAATAAAAAACTGTAGAAAAAATGAGCTTCGGGCTTTTAAAAAAACGTTTCGGCGTTTGCTTTAAAAGCCCGAATTCTTTTTTATAAAACATTTCGACGTTTTTTCAATGAGATAAGGATTGTATGATCTGAAAAATATACTTGCGAAAGTCTGTCGGAAGCAACCCCTTCATATTTTCTGAAGATTCATACAACTCCATAATCCTCTGAGAAAATATATCCTCCGAAAGTGTTTAATAATCAGTATAAAATATTAAACATAGAAGAATATTTATGTATATCTTTAAATTTCAGAACTATAAAAAGTTATAAATTTTTCAGCAACAAATCTTCTACCCCACACCATATTCAGAAAAACATTTAGTTAGGTGCAAAAAAATAATTGAAATATGATATGTTAAAAAAAAATAATATATCTTTGTTCAAAATTTAAATAATCTGAATTATGAAACGCATATTACTTCTTGGGTTGTTTATCTGTAACCTTTTGGGGCTGGAAACAATCGCACAGAACATTACAGGGAGCATAATCAACAAACAAAATGAAAAACTTCCTTACACGGCCATTGCCGTCATTGAGCGACAAAACAACAAACTGATCGACTCTGCCATCTGCGACTCTCTTGGCGTATTCCGCTTAAAATCAAGATCCGAATATCCGGAAGGAATCGTACTATATATCACCAATGTCGGCTATAAAGAAAAATATGTGGAGGTCGGCACGCAAGCACAAAATCTGGGAACCATCATTCTGGATGAAGATCCCGTATTACTCAGTGAAGTAGTCGTCACGGCAAAACCCCAGCTTACACGGGAAGCCGACCGGTATTCATTCAAAGTTGCAAACACCAGCATTGTGAAAGGGAACAATACCTGGGGAGTCTTAAAACTGACTCCTTTCCTTCAGGTGAATGACCATGCCGGAATCACGCTGGTCGGAAAAGGAAATCCCATCGTCTACATCAATGGGCGGAAATCAAAATTAAACGGGGAAACCCTGCAACAGTACCTGAAAAGCATGCCTGCCGAAAACATTGACAAGATAGAAATCATGACCACACTGAACAGCAGCTTTCGGGCAGACGTATCAGGTGGAGCTATCAATATCGTGCTGAGAAAAAATGAAAACGAAGGAGCCAAAGGTACTCTTTCCCTTACAGACCAGCAGATGAAGGACAAGAACTCACAGACAGGAAATGCGTTCTTAAACTACAAGAAGAACAAAGTGGATCTGACAGCCAATGTGTACGCACAGCATTACGTGCTCCCCCAGGAATCTGATATAACCTATAATTATCCGACCTCAAAAGCTTCCACCCTCTCGCATTCGGAATATGATTACAACAAACTGACCTACGGAGGGATGGTTAATCTGGACTACCACATCAATGACAAACAGATCATCGGTGTCGTTGTCAATGCTTCAGGCAATGCGTACAACCCCAGCCTGATGGACAACACGAACCGCTATTTCACGAACGGTCAGCAGGACTCTCTGTCGCAGACCAGAAAAGACGTTCACACAACCGGATATCAGGTATCGTCAAATGTCAACTATCGCTATGATATCAAACAGGGTAAATACCTGAATATTGACTTTGACTTCCTGAAATATGGGAATTACAACCGTCAGAATAACATTACACACAGCGAAAAGCCAGAAATGCCTCATACGCTGCTGCTGGATTACCGCCAAAGACAGAATATCAATATTACAAACTGGGCAGGCAAAATCGACTTCAAGACTCCGCTGGGCAACGGATATTCAATGAACATTGGCTCGGAGGTCTACACGACACGCTCGGATGCCAACTCTTTCTTCGGGCACAAAGAAGGTGAGCAGTATGTTGACAAGTACGGACAAAGCAATCATTTCATTTACGATGAAACGGTAGCGGCCGGATTCCTGTCATTCAGTAAAAGTTTCAGCAAGTGGGCACTCATGCTCGGTGCACGCCTGGAATACACACACGGTAAAGGCGATGTAAAAAATAATCCCGAACAGAATTTCAACCGCAATGACTGGGATGTATTTCCTTCTGCCTCCATCAGCTATATGCCCAATGAGAAACACAGTTTTTCGCTTTCCTTGCAGTCTGGAGTCAGACGCCCGGAATTTGCCTTGCTGAACCCGTTCCGCAATTATACTTCGGAAACGTCATACTCCGAGAACAACCCGTTCCTGAAATATATGCGGACTTATAACATAGACTTCTATTATACATTGAACTATAAATATGTTTTCGCAGTCAATCATTTTATCTCACGCAACAGCTGGACTATGTTCCACCTGCCGGTAGAAGGAACCAACACAGTACGCTCACTTTTCGACAATTATGGCAACAGCCGGATTACCACATTCAACTTTATGTGGAATGAAAGTCTGTTCAACAACTATCTATACGTGAACTATGCCCTTGGAGGTTACTATAGCTACAACAAAGGACAGATAGAAAATCAGCCTGTCAGAAGATATGGCTTCACCCCGGTCCTGCAGTTCATGAATTTCGTCACTCTTTCGAAAAAGTACAAATGGTCATTAGATATCTACTACAACATGATGGGACGGGAACATATGCCCCAGACTCTGAGAAAGACCAATCATTACATGTATGCATCCATACGCAAGAATCTGAAACAGTGGACATTCACAGCAGGAGTCTACAACATCTTCAATTCTTACAATGAAGAATACAGCGTAAATACGGGAGCTGACTACAATTATGCCTTTACGATGAAAAACAATCCGCGCAATGTACAAGTGGGAGTAACCTATAATTTCGGAAATCAGAAAGTGAAAGGTTCCCGCAACAAACGGACTAATAATGAAATCAAGCGGCGTTTACAATAATTTTTTATTAACTTTAACTCATTAGTGTCCCGTTAAAATGGGACACTAATGAACCAATATAAAAAATTATATCTATAAGGATTACAAATTAAATGATGATACCCCTTTATCTTTCATATATAGAATTTGTAAAATATCTAATTCGACATTATGGAAAGCATTTTTCCTTTTTAACGCAAAGCTATAAATTAACTCACTTATTTTTCACTAAGTCTTCAAAAACTGCTGAGCCATGAAACATCTCTTCCCATGCACTCTCCTGTTTGCAGCCATGTGGCTGATGGAGGCATGTTCTCCTGGAACTGCCGGAACCAACCATCCATGCATTCCGGAGACATATACAATCTCTAAAGACAGTCTGCTGGATAAAATCAAAGGAGGTTGGGCCGGTCAGGCCATCGGCTGTACCTACGGAGGTCCCACAGAGTTCAAATACTGCGGGACGATGATTCAGGATTATGTGCCCATCGAATGGTATGACGGCTACATCAAGTGGTGGTATGACAATGTGCCGGGATTGTATGACGATGTTTACATGGATCTCACTTTCGTGAATGTATTCGACCGTCTGGGGCTGGATGCCCCGGCGGACTCTTTTGCAATGGCTTTTGCCACTGCTGAATATCCTCTCTGGCATGCTAATCAGGCGGCACGATACAATATTCTGCAAGGAATCATGCCGCCGGCATCCGGTCACTGGATGAACAATCCTCATGCCTGCGACCTGGACTATCAGATAGAGGCAGACTATGCCGGTCTGATGTCTCCCGGTATGCCTAATGCTGCTTCCGGTATAGCCGATAAAATCGGACATATCATGACGTATGGAGATGGATGGTATGGCGGAGTCTACGTAGGAGCCATGTATTCCCTGGCTTTTCTGTCTGATGACATCGGATTCATCGTAAAAGAGGCGCTGAAAACCATTCCTCAGGAAAGCCAGTTCTACCAATGCATGAGTGACGTCATACGCTGGCACCAACAATATCCTGACGACTGGAAACAGACCTGGTTCGAATGTGAGAAGAAATGGAGTACCGATATCGGCTGTCCCGAAGGCGTATTCGTTCCTTACAATATTGACGCAACCATCAACAGTGCCTATATCCTGATCGGCCTGTTATATGGTGAAGGGGATTTCTACAAGACCATGGATATCTCTACCCGATGCGGTCAGGATTCTGACTGTAATCCTGCTTCTGCTGCCGGTATTCTGGGAACCATCCTGGGATATAACCGGATTCCGGATCAGTGGAAAAGAAGCCTGAAAGAAGTTGAGGACAGGAATTTTGCCTATACCGATATTTCTCTGAACAAGGCTTATCAGCTGAGTTTCGGTCAGGCTCTGCAAATGATCGAGAAAAACGGAGGAACAGTTGAAGGAGATCTGGTAACCATCCAATGCCAGCAACCGGTTGCTGTACAATACGAAAAAGCTTTCGAAGGAATGTATCCTACCGGGAAACGGGGGATCAATAAAAAGATCACCGATATTCAGGAACTGGAATTTAACGGAAACGGTGTCGTGATCAGAGGAAATGTCAATGCCTCCGACGAAGAATATGTGGCCGAAGTCGAACTGTACATTGACGGGCAGCTGGCCGAAACCGCCCAGCTGCCTGCTTCCTTCGCCAAACGGCGTTACGAGCTGTTCTGGAAATACCGGTTGACGGAAGGGAAACATACCATCGCTTTCAAATGGCTTAATCCCCAGCAGGGAGTCTCCATACAGATAAGCGAAATGTTGGTCTACAGTGCAAGGAAATAAAAAAATTAAAGAATCACATTCTCCTGCTTCCCGTCCATCCAGTTGGAAAGGTTGCTGAATACGATCGCAGCACGGGCTTCCATCGACTCTTCAGACGCAAATGCGACATGCGGAGTGGCCAGTACATTCGGTGCCTGAAGCAGCGGATGGGCCGGGTCAAGCGGGGGTTCAGTTTCGAACACATCGATTCCGGCACCGGCCAGATGGCCGTTCTTCAAGGCTTCAGCCAGAGCTGCGGAGTCAACCACTCCCCCACGGGCCGTATTGATCAGATAAGCGCCCTGTTTCATCATTCCCAGACGGTCTGCATTAATCAGCTGACGGGTTTCGGCAGTCAGCGGACAGTGAAGGGAAACGATGTCGGACTGGGACAGAAGTTCTTCCAACGGCATGAACTCAATAAAGGAAGGTTCCTTGCCGGTCAGATGGCGTTTGTTGCCCAGCACCCGGCAGCCAAAAGCCTTGCACAGTTCGGCCGTACGTGTTCCGATGGCTCCTGCACCGACGATTCCCACAGTCTTGCCGCGCAGTTCACAGCCGACCAGACCGTCTTTGGTCTTTCCCTGACGGCAACGGCCGGCCACCTGCGGCACGTTCCGCAACAGTGACAACATCATGCAAAGGGCCAGTTCGGCTACTGCCTGAGTGGAATAACCGGCAGCATTGCTCACCTTCACTCCACATTCACGGGCAGCATCCAGATCCACATGATCGACTCCCGTGAACGCTACATCAATAAATTTCAGATGCTTGCAGGCGCGGATTACCTCTCCCCGCAACGGCATATTGGCTATGATGATCACATCAGCCTCGCGGGCACGTTCTATCTGTACCTGTATGTCCAAATCCCGGGGATAAGCGTTAAAAGTATGCCCGGCCTCAACCAGCGGACGGGCATATTCACTCAGCCTTTCCGGAGAAATGCCGAGTGATTCCAGCAATACGATATTCATGGTCTTGTTTCTTTAAAATTACCATTGCAAATGTACAAAAATCTATTTCACTACATTCTGTTCGATCAGCAAACAGTCTCATTCCACCTTAAAAGTCCCCTTCAGCCGGATGTCCTCTACGGATGCACCGACAAAGACTTCAAAATCTCCCGGTTCCAGTACAAAATCCATCGCTGCATTCCACAGCTTCAGATCATCCTTCTTCAGCACCAGCGTAACCTTCCTGCTTTCTCCGGGATTCAGTTCAACCTTGGAAAAGCCTCTCAAAGCCTTCACCGGAGTTGTCACACTGCTGATCTTGTCACGGACATAAAGCTGCACCACTTCCGCACCCTTTACATCTCCTGTATTCTTCAGCATACAGCTCACCAGTACCTCCCCTTTCGATGCCATGTGATTCTGTATCGTCCGGTGGTCGGGGGAAATGTCACAGACAAACGTCCGGAAGGATTGACTTCTCCAAACAGGATCCGGGAAATCGCATCTCCTCCCTTTTCACCCGGATACCAGGCTTCCAACACGGCATCCACCTTTTTCACCTCTTCGGGAATGGTATAAGGACGGCCGTTCAGCATGACAGTACCACCGGCTTCCCCTGACCGGATACAAGATCCAGCAACTCGGCCTGTACTCCGGGAAAATTCAGTTCATTCCGGTCATAGCCTTCACCGCATGTATTGACTTCCTTCGAATTGGCACCTCCCCAGCCAATTCCTGAATAAATGACACTGTGCCTCCAAGTACCAGTACAACGACATCACTTTCCCGGACTTTCACTCCCCCAGTGGCCGTCAATAACATACAGACGGCCAATTTCAGCCGATATACAGATCTGTGTTTCATAGATTCACCCGTTTTTATTCATAAGATGCATGTGTTTATCACGCTATTAAATCCAAAGATAAATAATTCTTGCTACTTTTGCAGACCGAACCAAATTGTAAACTGATGATTCTTATGAGCCAGCATATCCCTTCCGATAAACGGGCAGAAATCTGCCTGCAATATTTGCGACAGATCGCCGTCAACAACAACCGCGAATGGTTTCACGAGCACCGCGACCTCTACGACGAGGCACGGGCTGCTTTCGAAAGCATGGTACACGACCTGATCGTGCGCATTGCCGCATTCGACCCGTCCGTGCAATATCTGACGGTGGCCGACTGCACCTACCGGTTCTACCGCGACACCCGCTTTTCTCCCGACAAGTCTCCCTACAAACGCCATTTCGGAGCCTACATCAATGCCCGGGGCAAAAAGTCCAACCATGGCGGATACTACATGCACCTGGAACCGGAAGGCTGTCTGGTAGCCGGAGGAGCCTACTGCCTGCCGTCGGACGTCCTGCGTGCCGTACGCCAGAGCATCTGCGAACAACCGGAAACTTTCCACCGCATCGTGGGCAGCGATCCGTTCCACGGCCTGTTTCCCGTACTGGGAGAAACACGGGTGAAAACCATCCCCAAGGGATTTCCCAAGGACTTCCCCTACCCTGAATACATCCGCTGCAAGGATTACTCCTGCTGTCACCCTGTCCCGGAGGACTTTTTCACGGCTCCCGACTGGCTGGAGCGCACAGCCGGAATGTTCGAGATCATGAAGCCCTTCCTCGACTTTGTCAATGCAACCATTGATGAGTTCTGAGACGGCATTCTCAATTGGCTGTAATGGAAGTGATATCCTTTACCGGACGGACAACACCTATTTCATTTGGTTTGCCATTTTCATCAAAACTACCATTGACCAATATGAAATTACCATTTTTATGCCAGATAAATCCCACACGTTTGTCCGTATAAGGAGGTTGCCCCATCAAAGAAAAAGCTGTCTGACTCATATAATGGTCACCTTTATACCCATCCTTCCATGCTGCGCCTGGAAGGCGGGTCGACATAATCAGTAATTCACGCTGATTGGGGATCCGGTACCCCGTCGGACAGGGATTGTAAGTCTGATAATATTGCCATGTATACCAGTTATCACCCTGGAGAAAATAATCACGATGTACTTCAAAATAAGCATAAGGCCGGTTGTCCTGCTGACGTTCGTTATGGGCAGCCAAAACTGTCTCATAATTCGGACGCCTTGACTTTTCGTTCATATTCGTGACATCGATCTGATAGCCACGGGTAGCTCCAATCTGATGCACAGATACCAGATCGACAGGTTCCTTATCCGGCTGATCCAGCGGGATTCCCAGATTACGCAGACAGCGGTATGAATAAAAAGGCCCATTATATTTTACAAGCTGAGAATCATTTTTCCGTCCCAGTGAAGCTCCCTCTTCTGCCCACAATACCCAGGGATTTGACTCCTGACCGTCATACGAACTGGAAGTGTAATGCCAATATACGCTCTTTCCTCCCGGACGGTCGACAGCATCAGTGGGATACAGACGCGACAATGCATCCAGCGCATACTCTCCCAGATAGATATCCACCAGCTGATTGATACTGGCCAGATACCAGCGGATTTCATCCGCATCTACTATATTATCCCCATCCAGATCACGATTCCGGATCAGGCAAGCATAAATAGCATATTCATACCCACTGTTAAGCCCATAATATTCGCTTTCGCTGAATACATCGCTGGTATTTAATACATCAGTCCACTTCAAATTTACAGGATAATACTGGTAATTATTTCCTAAAAGAATACGAAGCGTATTCAGACGTCCGTTGGATTTGTCCGTCGTAACTCCATTATTAATCGTACCTGCATAAAGTCTTTCGGTTTCCATATTCGACTCCAGCCCCCAGGCTGTCTTCAGGCTCTCCTTATTGACATTATAAACAGTACGGACACTGCGCTGGCGGAAAGAATATTGTGCCTTGATCACACTCGACTGATTATCTTCGGAATATTTCTCTTCATCGACAATGATATAAAGCTGACGGTCGTCCGTTTCAGCCATTTTCTTCCACAACGTGAGATCCTGCAAATTGGTTCTCGGATCATACGCATATACATTTTCATCCACAAAGGCAGTGATCCATGCATAGCCATCCGCATCAAATATTCCATTTGAATTAGTCACTGCCTCCTCTTTCAGGAATTGCATCAGCTGGTTCACATCCCGAAGACGGGCTTTCTCGGTATTCACAGTTTCGTTATTCTTATACCCCTCTCCGTCCGGAGAATAATAAGGAGAAGGCTGATCGTTCTTAGTACGATCCAGCGGGAAAGGGTCATTGTAATTCTGATCACCGGGATATTTCACCATCTTGCCATTGGCTACTCCATACTCTTTATTCACAGCAAACTTGATCCAACGGTAGTCTCTCATATTCTGTTTTATATCCGCGGCATTTGCAACTACCTCATGAATCCCCTTGCTGAACGGCGTGCTTACTCCCCACCGGAGGGTACCTGCCGTACCTCCTTCCTTGGGCTTGAATCCGCTTCTGTTCAGCTTAATCAGACGACGGTCGTAATGACAGTCAAACTGATAACTGTCCTGATAGTTCACCACCACATCTCCGTCATAGCCGGGACGGGGATCTGTCTCATCATCCACATCGACCTCAATATTATATACCCCTTTTACTTTAACGTTATAAGTATAGGAATGATTGCGTTTTGTATCATAATCATTGACATCTTCAAATCCATCTCCATCTACATCTGCATACCCCAGATGAACAAGAAAACGCACGTTGGCATAAACCAGCTGGTCTACCCCATCTATCTCTTCAAAATATGACAGGATACCGGTTATTTCTACATAAGTAGAGTTTGCATCGGCATATATAAAATCCCCGAGGGTTACATTCCCATCCGCATCAGTAGTGGGATCTTCCCTTTTATCCCGCAATGCATATTCTCCCGTAGTAATTTCTTGTTTACATTTCTTTCTGTTCTCAGGCATGTAAAAAACAAAGCTCCCGCCTTTATACAAGGCTCCGCTTCTGGAGAACGTTTCAAATTCATAGGACGGCGAATTAAAATAGACGGCAGCGGCAGCGTCACCGTCAAAATCCCAGTTACCCTTCTCATCGGCTGCATCTTTCGGTAAAATAAGAGACTGCCGGGGTACCCGTTTAACCATCCAGCCTGTGGGCTGAAAAGAGAACTTTTCCCAGTCCTTACCTTCCGGAACTTCTGAAGTGACCACAAACTTCACCTTGGCGTCTGTACGTTCCAGCTCCAGGGTACATTCCAGTGTTGCTGTCTGCTCGCTCTCCAGAGCCGGGATATTGATCAATGTCGGATCCGTTCCGTCTGCCGGATTTTTCACCTTGGCATACCCCGTCATCATAAAATAGGCACTGCGGTATACCGATTCATCACGCATGGTCATCACTTTTGCCTTCAGTTCATCCAGCGTGTTCACCGCAGTCAACTCGGCTTCTGTCACCGTATAGGCAGTAGACGTATTCCCATCCGCCAGATTGGCAATACCCACAATGGTGGCGTTGTTCAGCGAAGTGGTGGTAAACGTCAGAATACCGGAACTCAACAAAGTATTACCATTGTCATAACTCAGCCCGCTTCCATCCTTGCAGAAAAACCGGTCGTGTATCTTTCCATCTTCGTCAAAGATCAGGATAAACACATTGTCCACCCTGTCCTCATACTTCCGATCCTGGGCAGCCCGGGTTTCTACCGTTGCTTCCGAAGCCTGGAAACCCAGTTTCACGGTTGTCGGAATACCTTCCTGTATGCGGTCTGTATTTCTGAAAGGCATATCGTCCTGACATGCCGTGAAGAGCAGGATCACCGTCCACAGGGCTATCATCTTTATCTGTATTGCTGTCTTGTTCATATTCGCACCGGTATTATTCAAAATCAGGAACTGTAATTGTTCTTTCTGTCCATTCAACCACTTCAAAGTCAATATTCACATGCGTTGCTCCGCTAAGCGTAACATTGATATTGATCTGCTTGTTGCGGGGAATCGAGTTATAGGGCTTTCCATCCGAGTCAAGAAAAGCCATCTTCGGATATTCACCGTGTTCGGTTTTAAAACCAATGGTGTAAGGAGAAGCTTCCACATCGCTGGTCCTGGCAAATGAGGGATAAAAATAGCATATCAGCACTTCGCTTTCATTGGGAGCTATCGGATAGTCTACCGACTGATCATATACCTGTTCTTTATATGTCTGATCAGGTACATCCAGAGCTCCTTCTCTGAACAGATAAAAGCTGTTGCCGAAAAACGCTCCGAATGAAACCTCTGTTACCTTGATTGATTCAGAAAAATCGTTTTGAATCTGCATACGTACTTTAGAGACGCAACGCTCCAGAGCAACATCTATTGTCATATCCTTGCTGACTGTCAGATTCTTGTTCATCCAGCTCATGGGAAGGCCTTTCTTTTTCTCAGCAGCCAGAAGTTCCGAGCCTCTTATGGGGAAATACCGGTTACCGGTATCTGTGATCAGCACCTTGCGTGAACCATTGACATCCACCACCTGCTTCTGCAAATTGGCTATATCGCTATAATCCTGTCCGATACTCGCCTCGTTGGCTATGACATAAAGCTGCGCAACTCCGACCGGTACATTCTCTATGACCAGTCTCGCGTCCGAGTCTACATCTTTAAACAGCCGGTTGATGGTGGTTGATTTATTGGTACCCGCTTGCGAAAGCAGAATGACCCGCAAGGTATAAATCTGACTCTCCAGCAATTGCAATTCATCCTCGTAACCAGGAGATATACTGCGTGTTCCGGCATCCGGCTGAGGGAGCTGCAGATAAATGGTCGTTGTACGTTCCTCAGTGATATCCTGCGGATCGGTACCCGTACAGGCCTGGCAGAGCAGCACCGCCATCACCAGCAGGCTGTAACGCAACACATGTTTCATATCATACATATCTCTGTTCATAGCTATCATATTAAGGTGCAGCAGTTTCACCGCCCCACGATACATTGGCATCTTCTACCGACCAGTCTGTGATCTTCACATCCAGCGTTATTTGTGTTAAACCGTCCATTTCCATCAGTTCACCAGTCAGGGTAGCCTTATATTCATAGCGCTGCCCCATTTTCCACTCACCGTCCGTTGTAGCAAGCGGTGAAGTAAAGCGTTTGACCACCGTCATAGTGGTGCTTCCCGTATCCTCATCGATTATCTCACGGATAGTAACGGTAAAGGTGACATTCACCCCCGTATTACTTTGAGGAATAACCAGGGCAGGATCAGAAGTGACAGATGATCCGTTTGCTACCTTCAGCGGAGCGGCTGCCGGAGCGGCTGACGGAGCAGCTGACGGATAGAGGGTAATTGCTCCCGGAATCAGATTCGTCCATGGAGATGCCTCCGTACTGATGTAATTTCCTTTCACCTGGATCGAAAAAGAGATGTCAGTTACCTCTGCCGCATAACCGGTCAGCTGATTGTCAAAGACGAAGGATATATGAGAAAGCAGGTGACTGAAAGTCAGTTCCACCGGATTTTGGCTGGCAATAATCTTATCAGCCTTGATATTTGGTGCCGATGCCGTCATCAGATCGACAGCCGCACCGCCCGTAGCGGAACAGTCAAAATTGCTGACGGAAACCGTTCCATCACCAGCCACGGTGAGTGTAGCCCCAGCCGGCAATTCAGCCGGATATACCGCATGGAAATTATACGTCTTCCCCGGCACCCAATATTCAGTACCCGTGTAAGTACATCCGGAAGCTGTTTTTGTCACCTCCCTGCCGTCGAAAACATTGTTGCCGTCGTACCCGCCCCACACCTTGAAAAGGCTGCCGTTGGGCAAAGTAGTCCCTGTCACAGCCGCACGCGTTTCGGTCTGCACACTGAAACCGACAGGTACAGACGGATCAGCAGCAGGCTCGTCGGAAGAGGAACAGGCTCCCAGCACAAAAACAAGCGGAACAATCCGGGCATATAACTTTTTCATATCTTCTCCTTGAGATTAAATGGCTGCATGAAAATGGATTTCTCCGGGCGGGAATGCCGCCCGGAGAAAAGGGGGATTATAAGATTAATTTAAATCTAAATTATTTGAATCACCTGGAATTGTACTATCCAGCCAGTCACTAACAGTAGTTACAGTAAACTTAATAGGAAACATATTCGTCATTTCAGACGGAGTAAGCTTTATGTTATATTGATAACGGTATCCTTTGTCCCATTTTGTAGGAATTCCTGAAGCGGAACTAGCCAACAGTGAAGCTGTTGTAAAAGCCTTGCTGGCAACTGTTGAACCATGATTATCATATATTGTTGCTGTAAATGTTGCTGTAATATCACTGCTATAACTTTGAGGAATTACGAAATTCGCATCTGATTTTGTTTCAGTAGCAAAGGCAAACGAATTCCCAGAATTAACTGTATATTCTCTATCTACAGAAGATGCTGAAACTGAAACAACCCAATCCTCAGTCGAACTGGTATAAGTAGCCGTATTATTCACAGAAAAAGTTAAACCTTCAATCTTTATCTGATAACCAGCAGGAAAACCTTCTCCTACAAACTGGAAACTAACCTGTGAAAGCAAGTGGTTGAATGTAAGGGGAACAGCATTAGGTTGTGCCGATATTGTAGCATCTGTTTGAACTTCGGCAGGAGTTGCCAATATCAAATCTTTGTCACCTGCTTCATAATCTGTAATAGTAATATTTCCATCCGTTTCAAAAGAGATATCGGATTCTATCTTAGAATTTCCATCAGAATAGGCTGCAAATTTATAATCCTTATTAAGAGCCCAATATTGAACATCGGTAGGCCCTACATTTGTAAAACTTGAATTCGAAACTACAACTTCTGCATTTTCATATACAACATTACTATAATTAGCTCCATTCTTATCTCCGTAACGGCCAAACACATAAAAATTGGTTAAACGTTTTTGTACCCCACTTTCTGTTCCATCCGGTTTAATAATCTCCGTCACCGCCCGAGTCGGTTTTCCTACGAACGATGAGAACCCGATCGCCTGCGGTTCGGGTTGCTCCATTACTTCTTCCAATGAGCAGCTTGCCATTGAAACGGTTACAGCCATCGCTGCCAGCCAAAACTTATTCTTTTTCATATGTCTTAATAATTAGTTAGTTTATATATAGATCGCTTATTTCTCGCTTTTACAAGGGAAGTTCCACTTCTTCGGAGTTTCCCCAGTCATTCACTCCCACTTCAAATCCGCCGGAATGGTTGCCTTCTCCTTCTTCGGGAGTGACCGTCAGCCCCTTAATGAGCAACACTCCGCCACGGGGCTGCTCACGCATGCGATCGGTCACATCTATCTCAAAGGTCTTTGTCTGACCGCTCTTCAGGGCTACTTCCAGCGTCAGGATATTGCGGGTCTGCTCGTCTGCACGGGGACGTCCGTTCTGCAACAGGTTGCCCGGATTTTCCACCCCGTCCGGCGTATAATAATGACCGTTGGGATGTTCATCAGTAGGAACCGGATCGAAGTTGCACAGTCCGAATGAACGCACCACTGCCTCTACCCCGTAATCACTCACTTCAGCATCTTCATACAACACCGTAACCACGTCATCAAGCGTGCGGCGATTGCTCAGATTCACCGTACCTGCCATACCCGACAGAGCTCCGCGTGCCTCGTTGATATATTCCTTGCCATCCTCAAACTCACAGCGTATGATGTAACTGAACACCACCGGATGCATGGCAACATCAATCTCTATAATCCGTTCTTCTTCACCGTTCTCCCATTCTTCCAGCTCACGGATATGGAATTCTTCCGAGTAACTGGAAAACAGATAGTCCGGAGGATTTACCGTCGATTCAGCCGGATTGTTCTCCGAATAAGGGCTGCGGGAACGGCTGCGGGTGGTGGCCGTCAGGGTCGACACCAGATCTTCCGTCTCAAAAACAATATACTCCGTATCGTTGTTATGAAGCAGGGCCGTATAAACTCCCGGCTGCAACGTCACTCTTCCTCCTCCCGACGGCAGATTGAATATCTGGCGGTATCCCTCTTCCCGGGTCTCGGTGACCAGTCGCACTCCTTCGGGTTCGGGAGGTGTCACCTTGCTCCAGTCCATGATCCATTCGGGGTTCCATTCTGTTTCCCAGTCAATCAGGTATTCAATGTTCCACTCCAGATGCCAGTTTACCTGAAGGATCAGCGTAGAGGATGAATCACGCCCCATATACAAATCCTTATGCTTGCAGCCAGCCAGTGCCTGCAGCATCAGTAAAAGGGAATATAGTATCACTTTCTTGCCCATATCGCTTCGTCCTTTCAGTTTCTGTCTCCAATATGCCACACCAGAGATATTTCAGCCTTGGTGGGACCTACCCAGTTCATTTTCTTAGTCAGCTGCCACACGTACCGCCCGTCTATCGGCAGATATTCCTTGCATTTCCCGTGAAATACTCCCACTCCGAGCGTAAGTTCCGGGCCACGGGCAGGGAATAGCCGTAAGAGATTCCTCCGCCATATCCCCAGTCGTCGACCATGTATCCGCGTCCGCCCAGTTCAAAGTCAAACGTACCGGTCTGGGCATATACCCCTACGTGATGACCGGAACGGTGATAGCCGTAACCGTCTTTCCCCAGCCAGTAGCGTGCCTCCACATCTCCCCCGTAAACGCGCCAGTAATAATGGCGGCGGTCGGTCTTCCACCAGGCATACATCCAGTTGAGGGCTACCGACCATCTTTCCCTGAAGAAAAACTCCAGTCCGATATTAGGAACAAGCGCGGCATCATAAAGCAGATTGGTTTTCACGGCAAAGGGAGGCAGGCGGAAACGTTTCTTTTCCGCAGATGCAGACAAAGCCGGCTGGATCAGATGAGTGCCGGCAGACAGAGGCTTCAGAGTCAGTTGAGTGCCGACAGACAGGGCATGAACCGGCTCAACCGGTGCCAGGTCGTGCACGGAAGCATATACAGTAACGGAAACAGCCCGGAGTTTATATAAATGATGATCTGCCAGATAGGCATAAGCCTGCCTGAATCTCTTGATCTGACGCTCTTTCTCGTCGGCCGGATAATCCGTATCGACGATGGCAAGCAGTTCCTTGCGGGCAGGCTGGTCCGGATCTCCATCCAGAATATTGCGGAAAGCTACCCAGTCTTCACCTCTGGACTCCAGGATCCAGCATGATTCGGGCAGGCCTGAATACAGGCTCCGCAAATGATGATACACATGCTGCCCACGTTCCGCTGAAAGGCGGTAATTATAGCTGTTGCGACCGTCGGGGGATGCCGAAGAAACAATGACCACAGAGTCGATCATCACCCCGGATACAGACAAAAGCCGGCCAAGCCCTGTCTCAATCTGGTCAAGAACCGCATCGTTGGAGCAGTAAGCCGTATCAACAGTATGACTGTCGATATTGAATAAAAGAGTGTACGACTGATCGGTCTGACGAATAACAGTCTGTTGTGCCAATAAAGACCCTGCACATCCAAACAACATCGCCAGAAGTATCAGACCGGAAAAAAGACTTCCGGGTAACCGATACAAAAGCCCTCTCATTTCCTTCAAACCGTAAGTCACCAGCTTATTTTTTTACAACTGCAAAATAAGTTGGAAATTCTCTCCACAACGTTTCATTTTTACAAAACATTGTGTCAAAAATGCAAATTATTCGGTCTGGAGGGTATGATAGGCCATACGGCTGCGCAAATAATCGGTAGGCGAAACACCCACATATTTCTTGAAACAGCGCAGAGCGGTTTCACGTGAACGGAACCCGACATAGAAAAATGTATCCTGCACACTGACTACCGAACCAGCATCGGCCAGCTTCAGAAATTCTGCAATCCGTTTCCGGTTGATCATGTCTGCAAAATTTTTGTACCCGTCATCCTGAATGGCTTTCGACAGATAACTGCGGTTGGTATTCAGTTCCTGAGCCAGATACGGCAGATCAATGTCAGGATTCCTCCAGATCTGATCATCATCCATCAGACGACGCAGACGCTCAATCAGGGGATCAGTCGGTTCGACATCTGCAACCAGGTCAGGAAGAACATCTGACTTGTCTGATTCTTGTTGAGGATCCTCAGTACAACGGACCTCAAAACGGATAAAGAGTTCCCGGTAGGTTACGGTTACCGCCACTGCCATACATACCAGCAAATGAATGGAACTGACCCATGCCAGTCCTGTCAGCATAAACAGAACAAAACAGACAGAGATGAGCTGTATTTTGACAGAATAAAGAACGATCCAGCTGTGATACACCGTACTTTTCATCCAGTTATAGGGAATATAATACAGGAAAACAGCATAAAAAGAAACTCCCAGAATCAGTGCTGCCAGCCTGAACCACACATTAAACTCTCCTATGTATGTCCAGATATCAGCGAAAGAAGTTAATTCCCTGGCATAAGGCTTCATAAACCAGAGGATTACTCCTAAAACCAGACCGGGCATCAGGAAAAGCAACATGTTCCTCCGGGTAAGCCATCCGTTGCCAATAGCTTCCAGCGGATATAAATAAAGGAATACAATCGCCCAAAGGCCACCGCCCATGTTTGTAACAGGAAGAACCTGGTTTACAATAGGCTGATCAAATGCTGGAGCCAGCAAACGACAAAGAAAGGCAAGTCCGGCAAACAACCAGACCCAGGCTAAAAAAAGACGGGAGCGGTCTCCACTGCGACGACGCATGAAAAGCACTCCACTACTTAACAAAAAAGTCAGTGAAGCCCAGCTCAAAAGAATCTTCAATCCAACCATCGTTTTATTTTAAGTTCCGTGCTTATTTTTTTACTTTGAATTTAAACTATCAAAGGGCTTTTTTCCCTATAATGATACTTAAACCGGATGCAAAGGTAAGAAAAAAATACTGCCTCTTTTTTTGCTTTTTACAATATTTAACTATAAGTAAAATGAATTTATTCAGTGATACAACGACCGCACGATGCAGCCCGATTGACCGCATAATTCCTGCGCAACGAAGGCATAATCCAGCCCGATTGACCGCATAAATTCCGCGCAAAGGCAGCATAAGATCCGCGCAAGAGCCTGTAATCAAACGGTCCGCACGGTACACCTGTTCGGGTGCATCATGCGGACCGGTAATTTTCCTCTGAATAATCTTTACTTTCTGCAAAGTTCCGAGAGATAAAAACTATGGAAACGCTCATGGATCTCATCGCGTACGCGGCGGAACTCAGCCTCGATAAACTCGGGCGTTCCTGTGGCATGCGAAGGGTCATCGAAACCGATATGCAGGCGCTTGCCTACCTTCCCCGTAAACGCCGGACAGCTCTCGTTGGCTCCTCCGCACACGGTAATGACATAATCCCACGCCTGATCCAGATAGGTACGGACACTGACCGGAGTATGGCTGCTGATGTCGATCCCTGCTTCCTTCATCACTTCCACGGCCTTGGGATTGACCTGTGCGGCCGGTTCCGTTCCGCCGGAATACACCTCCAGCGAGGCGTCAAACGATTGCAGGAAACCATGAGCCATCTGGCTGCGGCAACTGTTTCCCGTGCAAAGTATCAAAATTTTCATAACGCTATAAGTCTTGTAAAGGGTTATAATATGAAATTGAACAGATAGCCCGACAGGATGATGAAAAAGGCTACCGTACCGAAAAAGATCCCGATAAGACGCCAGGTCATCACCTTCTTGAGCAATGTGGCTTCGGGCAGTGACAGTCCCACCACCGCCATCATAAAGGCGATTGCCGTACCCATCGGAATCCCTTTGGCTACAAACACCTCGATGACGGGCACGATACCGGCTGCATTGGCATACATCGGTACGGCCAGGAGAACCGACAGGGGAACGGCCAGCCAGTTGTCCTTCGACATGTACTGCTCAAAAAATCCTTCGGGCACAAAGCCGTGCATGAAGGCTCCGATACCGATACCGATCAGAATATACACCAGTACGCCGCGGACAATCCGCCAGGCATCACGGACAATGGCAGGCAGCCGGCGGATAAAGGTGGTGTGATCTTTCTCCCACTCATCTGCCTGAGCCGACGAGTGTGCCTGAATCTGTTTCACCCAGTCGCTGAGATAAGGGGCCAGCCTCATCCGTCCCAGCACGAAACCGCCGATCACTCCCAGCAGAATGCCGCTGACGACATAGATAAGAGTCACTTTCAGTCCGAACGATCCGAGGAACATGGCCACCGCCACTTCGTTGACCAGCGGCGAGGTGATCAGAAAGGCAAAGGTCACTCCCAGGGGAATCCCTCCTTTCACAAACCCGATGAACAGCGGAATGGACGAGCAGGAGCAGAACGGGGTGATGGCTCCGAACAGAGCCGCCAGCAGATACTGCAACCCGTACATCCGGTGCGTAACCAGATAGTTGCGCAAGCGTTCGATCGGGAAATAGGCATTGACAATGCCCATCAGTACACTGATGAAGAACAACAGGATCAGAATCTTGACCGTGTCGTAGAAGAAAAAGTTCACAGCCGTGCCCAGGGAAGTTCCGGCACTCAGCCCGAAAATCCCATAGACCAGCCAGTCTGCAAAATCTTGTATCATGTCACTACCTGCGTTTTCAGATTCCCAGAAGTTTCTTCACGTCACTTTCCGTGGGCACCTGTCCCTTCATCTTCACCACTTCATCCACGACTACGGCAGGAGTGGTCATGATGTTATACTTCATCATTTCCATCAGATCGTCCACCTTGGTCAGTTTCACGTCCAGGTTGTTTTCCCTGATCACTTTCTCAATCACCTGATAGGTTGTCTTGCATCTGCAGCAACCCGGTCCCAATACTTTAATTTCCATCTTTCCAAAAATTTAATCAGTTATTAATCTTGTTTATACATACATTATCCAACAATAATAGATGCCGATGAGAATAAATACGACTCCCACAAGGAGATTCATCCACTTCTGCACCTTCTGCATCTTGCCGTAGAAACTGCCCATCTGCTGCACACTGAAAGCCAGTATCCAGGCAACGGCAAGCACCGGTATCGCCGTGGCTACGGCAAATACGGCCGGCAACAGATAACCGGCTGTCACGGAAGCCGACAGAGGGATCAGCATACCGAAATAGAACACACCGCTTGTGGGACAGAAAGCCAGGGCAAACAGAACCCCTATCAGCAAGGCTCCCCAGCCCCCTCTCTTCGCCAGTCCTTCCGCATTACCGCTGAACCCGAACTGGGGCAGGTTCAGTCTGTCGCCCACGAGCATGAACAGTCCGATGACCAGGAGCAGCGGTCCCAATGCCAGTTCACCCCATGTACCGACCACCTTCTGGATGCCGAACATACTGGATCCCTCTTTCAGGATCAGTATCAGTACCACACCGAGCAGAGTGTAAGCCAGAATACGTCCCAACGTATAGAGCAGACCGTTGCGGAAAATCTTCCGCCGGTCCTCAATGTCCTTACCGATAAACCCCACCGCTGCAATGTTCGTGGCCAGCGGACAGGGAGAAAGAGCCGTAAGCAAGCCCAGCAGAAACGCAGTCAGAAGAGGCGTGGAACTGTTGTCCAGCCATGTCTGTAACCAATCCATACGCTTCCCCCGTACTTACTTCAGCATTCCGCTGACCGTTTTCACCAATCCGGCTTTGAACGTATCAGGCGACTTGCGGGCATTGCCGAAAGCAAACTCCTTCTCCAGCACCTTACGCGTGTTGCGCTCAATGGCTATGCAGGTGGCACAACGCTGTTTTCCGTGAAAACAAAGCACCTCCACACAGTCGCCGGCTGCTACATTCTGTCCGGCACAGGTTCCCTGACCTTTGCAGGCATCTCCTCCCGCGCAAGTGCTTCCGCCGGCACAGGCACATACCCGATCTTCAGATCCGGATTTTTCCTTTCCACCGCTTCCACAAGAAACCAGAAGCAGGCAGACCAGTCCTAAAGACCATACATTCTTCATACGTTTATCTAAATTTTATGATTAATAATTCACCTTATTAGTAATTCGCCAAACTACGAACATGCAGCATAAAAAAGGGGCTTAACGGCAGCACCCTTCTTTCTTGCAGAGAGGCTGTCCGAAGAAATCAGCAAACATCCGTCTGGCGATTTCCCAGTTCTCTCTATTAATGCAGTATTTCACTTTCGGAGCTTCAATCTCCCCCTGAATCAGTCCGGCATCCTTCAGTTCTTTCAGATGCTGCGAAACGGTAGCCTTGGCTATGGGCAGTTCCTCGTGGATATCGCCGAAGAAACAACTTTCCTGACGGGCCAGAAACTGTAGGATAGCCATACGCGCCGGATGTCCCATTGCCTTGGCAAAGCGGGCCATCCGCTCCTGCTCTTCCGAATACTTCTTTTGGATCATCTTTCTTTTCTCTTTTCGTTTGTTGTTCGCAAAACTACGAATAATATTTCTGACTGCAAAAGAAATCTCGCCGAAACTGAGTTTATTAATTATTATTTGTACTTTTGTTCGATTAGTCAAACATATACACATACAGCATCAAAAAGAAATGATCATGAAGAAAAATCTGCTTTTACTGCCAACTCTGGCAATGGCATTGTTCTGTGCCTGCACAGAAAACGTGAACCAACAGGAAAGTACCTGGCCACAGCCCTGCATGGAAGGAAACAGCGGAAACTGGGTTTACAACACCCAGATCAGCGATGAATTTGAAGCTCCCTTCGATACGGCCAAATGGTACGACCACAACCCGACCTGGCTGGGCAGACAGCCGTCGCTGTTCCGTAAGGAAAACGTGCGTGTGGAAAACGGACAGCTGATCCTGACCGGAAAACGCGAGAATGTGGCCGATGCTCCGGAAGGCTACCATACCTTTACTACGGCTGCGGTACAAAGCAAGAAAAAGGTACTCTACGGCTTCTTTGAAATCAAATGCAAGCCGATGAACTCTGCCCTGTCGAGTGCATTCTGGCTGTACACCCAGGATTCCATCAAACAGGAAGAAATTGACATTTTTGAGATCTGCGGACGCAACGATGCGGCTCCGTCTTATGAAAAAATTTATTTCGCTACTTCGCATTACATCCTCAAGAAACAGAACCTGCAGATCAGTGATCACGTGGAACACCTGACAGAAGGCCGCTGGGCTGACCAGTGGATCACAGCCGGACTGAAATGGACACGTGATGAACTGGTGTGGTACGTCAACGGAAAAGAAATACGCCACCGGAAAAACGATTTCTGGCATTCACCTGAAACCATCAATTTCGACAGCGAAGCCTTCCCGAGCTGGTGGGGACTGCCTTCCGACCAGGATAACGGAGGAGAATTCCAGATCGAGTATTTCCGCTACTGGACCGAAAAAGACCAGCCGTCACTGCAGACCGTTTACATCAATGACATGAAAGAATAACTTTAATAAAGATTATATATGAAATACCTGATCGTATCCGATATCCACGGATCCCTGCCTGCTCTGGAAAAAGTGCTGGCTTTCTACCGCGAACAACAGTGTGACCTGCTCTGCATTCTGGGCGATATCCTGAACTACGGGCCGCGCAACGGTCTTCCCGAAGGACTCGACCCGAAAGGCATTGCCGAACGGCTGAACGCAATGGCCGGAGAAATCGTTGCTATACGCGGAAACTGCGACTCGGAAGTGGACCAGATGCTGCTGGACTTCCCGATCCTTTCCGACTATACGCTCGTGGTAGACAACGGCAAACGTCTCTTCCTGACCCACGGACACATTTACAACGAAGAAAAACGTCCCAAGGCTGTCACCGACTGCTTTTTCTACGGACATACGCATCTCTGGAAACTGGAACGTCAGGCAGACGGCGTGGTCTGCAATACGGGTTCGGTGACCTTCCCCAAGGGAGGAAACGTACCGACCTTTGCCACTTACGAAAACGGAACCGTCACGGTGTACCGTCTTGACGGTGAACCGCTGGCCAGTCTCACGCTGGATAAATAAAAACCACAGAGGGTACCGGTTACAACCGGTACCCTACTTTCAGCATCAGATCGTATGTGGAATAGTCCACGTCATCATAATATCTGTAATTCGTCTTCCGGTTAAAGAAACGGTTGGAAAGAACAACGCTCCACTGCTTCCCGAACTGGTAAGCCAGCTGGACGGAAGCGACCGTCAGTCGCGCATTGCTTCTGTCTCCCTGTACATTCAGCGCATTCGGATCGTCTACCGTACTCCAGTCCAGATCCGGATCATACCCCTTCCAGGTAAATATATGATAATTCTCCAGATTCAGCAGCAGAGCAAACCGCCTGTTGCAGATCCATCCTACTCCTCCCTTGATGCTGTATCCGCTTCCCAGGTTATAATCCCTCTTGCCCAGCTTCATGTAGTCTGAAAGACTGGCTCCCAATGCCACTCCGTTGGCATACAGTTCTCCAAAGAACATGGTCTTCTTTCCCGGTTCCGGATTCTTGTAATAGATGGTGCCCAGGCCGACAGCAGCAGCTTCCGAGATACGGTAAGGCGCAACAAGCCGGTCATTCTTCTCATTGATATCCGAGTTGTAATAATCAAAATGCTGGAAGACTCCCATCATCAGTGAACGGTTTTTCCGCTGCCATACATTCTTTCCCCACAAGGCACCGATGGCATTCACCTGACTGATAAGCGGCTGGTTGATCACATCCAGTCCCATTTTGAAACGGAACCATTCATAGGGTGTATAATGTTCATCATCAAAAGGATTTCCGTAATTCAGGGCCATGTCCACATGCAGACTGGAAGATCCCTTCCTGGACTTCTCCTCATCGGCCAGAAAACGGGGACCGAGACTGACTACAAAATTGACCGGAACGTTCGAATAGCTGCGCCCCTTATAACTTCGCCGTTTCCAGGCCTCCCCCGTGATCAGCCGGTTAATGGCCCGCATCGGCGAGATGATTCCAGCAAGCAGTTCCCGCCCGGCACGTTCCCATCCGCTGGTACGGTTGTCAATGAACAGATCGGACACCCGGAAAGTTATCTCTCCCAGTGCAACCCCTCCGAAAGTAGTGGCCAGCATATCATTGGGAGACGGTGCCTCTGTTTCCATGAAAAATTCCCACATCAGGCTTCCGCCGGCTGCATAGGGAATGGACTGCCAGAAATTCAGTCCGTTGCTGCGTGCGGCATTAAAATACAGTCCGCCATGATAAGGATGGGAAAACAAATTGGTGGTAAACTGATCACTGTCCCACATCAGCCCGCGTCTGAAATTGTTCCTGATCGTTTTCCCGTTGATCCGGGCCCAGCTTTCATTGACGATAAAGCGGTCGAATGCCCAGACAGCCAGGTTAGTTCCAATCACCTCACCCGCCGCCCGCAATGGTTTCGGCTTCCAGATTGTAACGGAATCACTGACATAATAACGGGATTCCACCTGAGGCAGATACTCCTGAGCGTAACTGTTTCTGAAGAAAAAAGCAGCAAGGAGCAGAAGCAGTAAATATCTGATTTTCATGTATCGGAAATTTGTTTTCACAAATATCCGGAAAAATCCTGTCCTTTCAAAGGTCAGAATCTCTAAAAAAATATGCCAAAAAGTATTTGTCTTCAGAAAAAAGAGGCCACCCGCAAATGCGAGTGACCTCCCTCAACCAAAAAAATGTTTATTGTATAAAATAAGCACCCCTATATCACATAGAGGAAAGATTCGCTTCACAGCGAATATAAAGTAAGTCAAATAGATATAAAAAAGGCCGTTTCCACTTCCATAGCTCAAAAACAGAGACAGACAAGACCAAAGCTATTTCCATCAGAAACGACCTCGTTGCAAAAGTAAGCAATCCCTTATAAAGCCGCAATATTTTTTTGACAAAGAATGGATAAAACAGACCAAATCAATAACTATCCGGTCAAATTTATAAACTAAGTGGTCGTTTTTCACTACCAGGCAAAAAAACAACCGCTTCGGTATCCAATCATCAGCATCCGGCTTAAAGCTGATAAAACCGATCCATCATTTCCTTCCTGTACTTCTTGGAAACCAGCAGTTCATCACATCCGTCGAAGGGCGGATACATGATACAGCGGTTGTCCTGAACCATCACCAGATAATTCATGTTCACGATATATGACTGGTGTACCTGCACAAACGACTTGTCATAAATACAAAGCTGTTCGGCCGTCGTATTCCGCTTCAGGGGCAGGAAAGTTCCGTCCGACAATGCCACTTCCCACAGCTTCCGCCCCGACAGATAACGGAAATAACCGATCTCCGAAGCATGCAGGAAACGCAGGTCACCCGTAGGAGTCACCATCATAAACGGTTTTTCAGCCGTTGGCACCGGCATTTGTACCTTGACCGCCTCCACCTCCTTTCCCCGTTCTTCCAGACGCCGGATCACAAGTTCCAGTTCCTGCGAATCCACCGGTTTCAGCAGAAAATCGAAGGCATAAGCACGGAAGGCGTCAATCATATATTTGTTATAGGCTGTATAGAACACGACCTCCATGTTCACTCCCAGTTTCTTCCGGGCACGGGTAACCAGTTCCATGCCCAGCATATCGGGCAGTTCCACATCCTGAAACACCAGGTCAGGGCGTACCTTTTCGATCAGTTTCAGCCCTGCCGCTCCATTGTGTGCCACCCCTTCCACTACAATCTGTCCGTATGGCTTCAAGGCCAGACAGAGATTGTCGATGGCACTCTCTTCGTCATCTATAATTACTGTTCGATAAATCTTATTCATAGTGTTATTTGGTTAATCGGTAAGAATAATGCAAAGGAATGGTGAAACGCACTTCACATCCTGTTTCTCCGTCTTCCACCGGCACATTGCTGATGGTCATGACAATAGACTGCCGGTTGTATGAATTGAGCAGCTGAATAGTCTGGGTAATCACCTTCATTCCGGTTCCCGTTCCCCGGTTCACACTCTGCCGTCGGTAGCCTCCTCCGTTGTCGCACACCGTGGCTACGACTCTCTCTCCTTCCTGCATCACCCTGATCCACAGTCTGCGTTTGCCTTCCTTCAGGCGGAGAGCATGCTTGATGGCATTCTCCACCGGAATCTGAAGCAGCATGGAAGGCACACGTACCACATTCAGATCGACATCACCCGTTGATACTTCAAACCGGAACTCCTCTCCCAGCGACTTTTGCTCCAGACTGACGTACGTATGAACAAAATCCAGTTCATCAGCCAGAGTCACGGCCAGACTGTCTGTCAGTTCCAGGTTACGCCGCATCAGCTTGATCAGTCCCATCAGGTTCGTGTTGTCCGGGTTTTCCTTCCGTTCGCTCACTTCCCGGTTGAGCACATTAAAGATGAAATGCGGCGAAATCCGGTTACGGATATTCTCCAGACGCAGGGAAGTAATGGCCGTCTGCAGTTTCCAGCGTTCCTTGTCGATCTTTCTCCGGCGATACAGATACAGAGCCAGTGCAGCCGTACCCAGCAGCAAAATGCAACCCACAAGTCCATAAAGCCACTGATGCAAATGAAGCAGCTGGTTTTCCTTCTGCTGAATGGAAATTTCCTTCTGCATCAGCGTACTGTCCTGACGGTATTTCAGTGCAATCTCCGCGGCACGCATCTTCACACGCTCACTGCGGATCGAGTCATCAATCCGCTTGTTCTCCTGCAAATAATGGTAAGCCTTCCGGAAATCCCCGCTCTCTTCATAAAAATGCTGCAGATAGCGGTTCCGGACATTCACCATGTTGGGTTCCACATAATCGGGCTTCACGGCATTTTTCAGGCGCATCCGTGCCAGTGGCAGGTTCTTCTGCTTCAGTGCCAGTTCAATCAACTGCGTATCAATGTAATACAAGGCAGTCTGATTATTCACCCGGCGGAAAAAGTCATAACAGCGGCTCAGATAATAGGCAGAAGAGTCCGTCTGGTTCATCAGCAGAAAGACCTCACCCATATTGATCATGGTCAGATTCCGTTCAAACTCCATGTCGGGATATTTCCGGGTCAGCGCCAGCGAACGGCGGAAATACCCCAGTGCCGTCGGATAATCCTGACGGAAATAATACGAGTTGCCCCGGTTGTTCAGATACACATGCTTCTCATACGGACGCATCTGGTCAAACGAACGTTCGGCCAGATTGAAATAATAGTCACAACGGTCAAAGTTACGCAGTTCCATGCTTACCTGAGCCAGTCCGTAATAAACCGGGAAACGGTCTTTTTCAGCTACCTGAAGCGAATCAAACATAGACAGCGTGCGTCTGTACCAGAAAGATCCGAGGTCAAAACGGCCGCCGCGCACATACGCATCAGCCAGATTGATGCAGATATAAGGAAGCTTCTCACGCTCTCCGGCAGCCAGTCCACAGGCGTAGGCTTTCTCAAAAGCCTTTGCCGACAAATCCATTTCCGACTTCCGTCCGTACAGGTTTCCCTCCATATTATAAATCTGGCAATACAATCCCTGGATGGCAGCATTGTCGTCGCTGCGGTCGCAATATGCCCGCACACGGTCCATCAATGGTACCATCGAATCAAATTCAGCCGTATAAAACAGTGCTTTCGCCTTCAGCAGCATGTTCCGGTAATAACTCATGCTGTCCGGAGCCGAAGCCAGTGCACTGTCCAGCCTGTTGTATATTCCGGCAGGATCTTTTGTCAGAGAATCCTCCATTTCCCGCATGAATGCCTCATAAACTCCCAAATTCCTGCCCTTCCTGTCTTGTCCGGCCCTGGAACATCCGACTATCCCCGCCAGGGTCAGTAATATAATCCAGCCGGACCAATGGCGATATTTCATTTTCACATTTTCCTTAATTCCGCAACACTATAATTTAACTTTATTTATAAGTTCCTGAGCAACAAAAAGTTGCCCAGGATTTTGCCATGTCAGAATTTTCACTTATCTTAGTGTTGCAAAAAGAAAACAAGCAAAACTCTAATATGACATGGCAAAAATACAAATTAAATCTGAGAAACTCACTCACACCTTTTGGAGGAATTTTTTCAATCATGGAGAAATTTGACTCCATGCTTTCACCCGTTATCGACTCAACACTGGGTCAGAGATGCAGCAGTATCTTCGGATATCAGTTCAGCGAGATAGTCCGTTCGCTGATGAGCGTTTATTTCTGTGGCGGCTCATGCGTGGAAGATGTAACGTCACAACTGATGCGCCATCTCTCGTATCATCCTACCCTTCGTACATGCAGCTCTGATACCATCCTCAGAGCCATCAAGGAACTGACACAGGAAAACATCTCCTATACTTCCGACCAAGGCAAGACCTATGATTTCAATACTGCAGACAAACTCAACACATTGCTTATAAACGCTTTGGTTTCTACAGGCGAGTTGAAGGAAATTGAGGAATACGATGTTGACTTTGACCATCAGTTCCTTGAAACGGAGAAGTATGATGCAAAACCGACCTACAAAAAGTTCCTCGGCTACAGGCCTGGCGTATATGTTATCGGTGACAAGATAGTCTATATCGAGAACAGCGATGGTAACACGAATGTGCGTTTTCATCAGGCAGACACCCATAAGAGATTCTTCGCTCTTCTGGAATCCCAGAACATCCGTGTAAATCGCTTCAGGGCAGACTGCGGTTCCTGCTCGAAGGAAATCGTCAGTGAGATAGAGAAGCATTGCAAACATTTCTACATCCGTGCCAACCGATGCAGTTCGCTCTACAATGACATCTTTGCTCTGAGAGGATGGAAGACGGAGGAGATTAACGGCATCCAGTTCGAACTCAATTCCATTCTCGTTGAGAAATGGGAAGGCAAGTGCTATCGTCTTGTCATCCAGAGACAAAGACGCAACAGTGGCGACCTTGACCTGTGGGAAGGCGAATACACTTACCGTTGTATTCTGACCAACGATTACAAGTCATCGACAAGGGACATTGTTGAATTCTACAATCTGCGTGGCGGCAAGGAACGTATCTTTGACGACATGAACAACGGATTCGGTTGGAGCAGGCTCCCCAAGTCATTCATGGCGGAGAATACTGTCTTTCTTCTGCTTACTGCATTGATACACAATTTCTACAAGACCATCATGAGCAGGCTTGACACCAAGGCTTTTGGGCTCAAGAAAACGAGTCGCATAAAGGCTTTTGTCTTCAGATTCATCTCCGTACCTGCCAAGTGGATCATGACTGCAAGGCAATACGTGCTGAATATCTACACAGAGAACCGAGCTTATGCAAAACCCTTCAAAACAGAATTCGGATAAGAATCCTTTCTTTCCGGTTTGAATCTGCGTATTACCTCAAGTCGCATCGTGGGGTAAGGGGATGGTGGCTACATATTGATGTTGTGCTGTTGCTTTTTACTGAAAGCTGCTACTAACGACTCATAAATCTACCCTTAATCGTGTATTGGATGATAGTTGCGGATTTTAGGATTTTTAGGTTTCCGCACAAAAATATATATTTTCAGCAGATAAGCCCAAAAAAAATCTCTTACCTTTGAGGCCATAAACCAAGCTTCTTGAAAAATCAAGAGAAATAAAACAATAAATCTGATGAAAATACTTTCGAATGACAAAATTACGGTCCAGATCACAGACCACGGAGCAGAGCTGGCCAGCATCATGGCCAACGGAAATGAATATTTATGGCAAGGCGACATACGCTTCTGGGGACGCCGCTCACCGGTGTTGTTCCCCATCGTCGGACGGTTATGGAACAACCAGTACCACCATGAGGGGGAAACCTACGAACTGGGACAGCACGGATTCGCACGCGACTGTGAGTTCCAGCTGACCTACGAGGAAGAAAATTCTCTGGTATTCAGTCTGGAGAGCAACGAAGATACCCTGAAACTCTATCCCTTCCCCTTCATCCTGCAAATCGGATACCGCCTGCGGGACAACCGTCTTCAGGTGATCTGGAATGTGGAAAACACCGGCGACCGCGAAATGCATTTCCAGATCGGAGGCCATCCGGCTTTCTACTACCGCGACCTCGATCTGAACACCAAGCAGCGGGGATTCCTCGACTTCGGACAGAAGCACCTCCTGCTTCATTACCTCACTCCGGCAGAAAAGGGCTGCGTGAAGCCTGAACATCAGGAGCTCCGCCTGCCCGACGGCATCATGGAACTCACCAGCGACAGCTTCGGATGCGACACCTATATCTTCGACAACAGCCAGCTCCGGAAAATGACTTTGCTCGACCGCAACCGGAAGCCTTACCTCAGCCTGGAGTTCAACACGCCTCTCGCTGCAGTCTGGTCGCCCAGTGCCGTCCACCCCGACGTGCCTTTCGTATGCCTGGAACCGTGGTACGGACGCTGCGACACCGTAGGCTACCGCGGCGAACTGAAAGACCGTGAATGGATCCAGCATCTGGCTCCCGGAAAGAGCTTCACCGGCGGCTATACCATCGTGCTGGAGGATTTATAATTCGTCCTGACCGGCGCAACAGGCCCGGATACAATGATCCCTCTGTTCCCATACTGACACTTACAGCATCAGAACCGGAACAGAGGGATTATTTTTAACCCAGTACGCTTCCCAGATAGAGGAAGAACATACCGATCAGAACCAGAAGCAGGTCAATAGCCTTGCTCCGCAGATTCTTCTCGCGGAAAATCATTGCACCGAACAGGAAAGACACGATCACGCTTCCCCGGCGTACCATCGACACAATGGAAATCATGGATCCGTCCATGCTCAGGGCATAGAAATAGACAAAGTCCGCTGCCGACAGAAACACGGAAATCAGCGGAATGCACCAGTTCCAGTGGAAAGGCGTACTCGTCTTGCGTTTGGGCCACCACAGGAACATCAGCACCCCGCCCATCAGGAAAAACTGATAGATGTTATACCACGACTGGATCACCATGTTGTTGAACTGCTTCATCAGGTACTTGTCGTACAGCCCGCTTGCCGCACCCAGCACCGCCGCCAGCACAATAAAGGCAATCCATTTGTTGTGGGTGAAATCAATCCCCTCCTTCTTGCCCGAACGACTCAGCAGGAAAAACGATCCGATGGCCAGCAGCACACCGATCCACTGATACACGTTCAGCCGCTCGCCGAAAATCAGCAAGGCTCCCACCAGCGTCATCACCGGACGGGTAGCATTGATCGGTCCCACAATGGTCAGCGGCAGATGCTTCATGCCGAAATAGCCGAACGTCCACGACGACAGCACGATCAGCGACTTCACCAGGATAAACTTGTGCACCTCCCAGCCCGCATCAGGCACATAAAACAGGGTATGCTGCAACCATTCCGGACGGAAATGAGAAATCAGGATAAACGGCAGGAAGATCAGACTCGAAAACAGGGTGTTCAGTCCCAGCACGGGAAGCACCGCATTGCCTGCCAGCGATTTTTTCTTGAATACGTCATAAAAGCCCAGCAACGCCGCTGAGCAGAAAGCCAGTAATAACCACATAAATTTGTCTCGTTGAATAACCGGCCGCAAAGGTACGACAAAATCCCCAAAGATTTTGCACAAGTCGCAAACTCTCTCTACCTTTGATCAAAAATACACAGCAAGATGAACGAACAGGTGATCCAGAAACTGAAGATACTGACCGAATCGGCCAAATACGACGTTTCCTGCGCTTCCAGCGGAACCGTGCGCCGGAACAGCCGCAAAGACGGTCTCGGCAACACCGTGGGAGGATGGGGCATCTGCCACAGTTTCTCCGAAGACGGACGCTGCATTTCCCTGCTCAAGATCATGCTCACCAACTATTGCATCTACGACTGTGCCTATTGCATCAACCGTGTCAGCAACGACATTCCCCGGGCCACTCTCTCGGTCTCCGAACTCGTGGATCTCACCATCGAGTTCTACCGCCGCAACTACATCGAAGGACTTTTCCTCAGCTCCGGCGTGGTACGCAATCCCGACTACACCATGGAACGCCTGGTACGCGTGGCCAAAGACCTGCGCGAGGTACACCGCTTCAACGGATATATCCACCTCAAGAGCATTCCCGGAGCCAGCGAGGAACTGGTGCGCCAGGCCGGACGCTATGCCGACCGCCTCAGTGTCAATCTGGAAATCCCTACGGAAAAGAATCTCAAGCTGCTGGCTCCCGAGAAAGACCACCAGAGCGTCTACAAGCCGATGCTGTACATCCAGCAGGGCGCCCTCGAAAGTGCCGAGGAACGGAAGAAACACCGCCATGCCCCCCGCTTTGCCCCCGCCGGACAAAGCACCCAGATGATCGTGGGCGCCACTTCCGAAACCGACCGCGACATCCTCAACGTGTCGTCGGCCCTCTACCAGCGCCCCACCATGAAGCGTGTCTACTACTCCGGATACATCTCCGTCAACACCTACGACAAGCGGCTGCCTGCCCTGAAACAGCCGCCCCTGGTGCGCGAGAACCGCCTCTATCAGGCCGACTGGCTCCTGCGCTTCTATCAGTTCCGGGTGGATGAACTCGTGGACGATGCCTCCCCCGACCTCGATCTGGAAGTCGATCCCAAACTGGCCTGGGCCCTCCGTCATCCGGAATTCTTTCCCGTAAACATCCTGACGGCCGACTACGAAGCCCTGCTGCGCGTCCCCGGCATCGGAGTGCGCTCGGCACGTCTCATCGTCCTTTCGCGCCGCTTCTCCCGCATCGGCCTCTACGACCTCAAGCGCATGGGAGCCGTGGTCAAGAAAGCCCGCTATTTCATCACCTGCCACGAACTGCCCGACAAGACCATCCTCGATCTCGGGCCCGCAGGTGTACGCAAGCTGCTCCTTCCCCGTCCGGCCCGCAAGACCGACGACCGTCAGCTGAGTTTCGATTTCCAGGATTAACCCCTAACCCGTCCGCCCATGACCGTCTTCCTCTACGACCATACCTTCGAAGGGTTGCTCACCGCCCTGTTCGATGCCTACGCTCGCAAGACCTTTCCCGAAGCCCTGCTCACCGCCGGCGAGCCCCTTCCCCTGTTCTGCGACGAGGTACATACCGTCGTGACCGATCCCGAAAAGTCCGAACGCGTCTGGAAGGCCCTCCGCAAGAAACTCTCCGCCGCCGGGCTTGCTTCCGTCACCGGCTGCTGGCTCTCCGAACTGCCCGAAGCCCCCATGCTGCTGATGCGCTACCTCCGCAAGGTATTCGACTCTCCCCGGAACATCGAAACCCACTACGCCGATCCCGACGTCCTGGCTGTCTGGCAGCTCGGCCGCAAAGTCAGCGGCGAACGCATGCGCGTCCTCCAGTTCATGCGCTTCCAGAAAACCGCCGACGGCACCTACTTCGGCATCATGGAACCCCTCTACAACGTGCTCTCGCTTACGGTACGCCATTTCCGCGACCGCTTTGCCGACCAGCCCTGGATCATCTACGATGCCCGCCGGCGCTTCGGCTACTATTACGACCGCACTGATGTCAGCGAGATCACCTTCAGCGATCCCGCCCAGCAGCCTCTCACCAACGGCATCCTCCGCGAAGACCAGCTCGATGAAAAAGAAAAGCTCTTCCAGGATCTCTGGAAGAGCTATTTCAAAACGGTATGTATCAGGGAACGCCTGAACCCCGTCAAGCACCGCAAGGATATGCCGGTGCGTTATTGGAAATACCTGACCGAAAAACGCTAGAGGAACAGATCGTCCGGATAACTCACGTCCGTGAGATACAGTGCATGTCCCGGCACCGACGTACCGGCACTGCAGCGGTTCTTCTCCTCGATCACCCGGCGGAACCCGTCCACGGTCAGCTTGCCGCGGCCCACCTCCACCAGTGTTCCTACCACAGCCCGCACCATGTTGCGCAGGAAACGGTCAGCCCGGATGGTAAACACCCATTCCCCGTCCCCCGTCTGCTCCCAGCGGGCCAGCATGATCCGGCAGTTGTTCGTCTTCACGTCCGTATGCAGCTTGCTGAAACTCGTGAAGTCCGTATAGTCAAACAGCGTCTGTGCCGCCTCGTTCATCCGTTCGAAATCCAGCGGCTGGAAGATGCGCCACGAATACCCCCTGCGGAACGGATCCTTCCGCGTATGGATATAATATTTGTACGTGCGCGAAGTTGCATCAAAGCGCGCGTGCGCCTCCGGTTTCACCCGCCGCACCCCGTACACCGCAATGTCCGGCGGCAACAGCCGGTTCAGTTTGTCCGTCACCACCTCCCCGTCCAGCTCCGTGTCAAAGTCAAAGTGAGCCACCATCAGCCGCGCATGCACACCGGCATCCGTACGTCCGGCCCCCACCACTTCGATCTCCCGGCGCAGGAAGGTAGAAAGCGCCTTCATCAGCGTTTCCTGCACACTCGCTCCGTTCGGCTGGATCTGCCAGCCGTGGTAATTCGTTCCGTCGAACGACAAATAGATGAAATACCGGAACATACTCAACGCGCCGTTATGTGGAAACAACCCTGTTTCAGTTCATACTTCACATAGCAGCGGTCCGCCTTCCGCAGGTCACGCAGCACCTCCGACAACACCAGCTTCAGCGTGTCGGCACTCACGTCCTGCATCGGCCGTCCGTCCGGATCCTCCACCTTCTCAAACCGTTTCCAGCTGATATCAAAAGTCGTTCCGTAGAAATGACACGAGTTCATCGACGCATTCCCGTTGGTTCTCCGCAGACGCTTCACATCCTCCTTCGTACGGGTCACCGACGTCACGATCACCCGGTTCGGATTCAGCCCCTTGCAGGCCAGTGAATCCAGGAAGTTCGCCCCGATGGTGTCCAGCAGCTCACTCGCCTTCGGCACCAGATACGGAATAGAGTGCGTCAGCGAATCCATTCCGTACAGTTCACACGGACCGATCTCGTCCAGCCGGTCTCCCAGATTCCGGGCTTCTTCCCGCGAAGCAATCGGCCGGATACCAATTGCCTTGGCCGACTTCAGCTGCACGTCGTTCAGATCCCCGAACGAACGTCTGTAGCTCACCACTCCGCGAATATTGCGCGGCTCGTTCATTTTCATCGACATATCCTTTTTCTCGCCACAGCCCGCCAGCACACTTCCGGCAGTCAGGGCAAGCACACAACATACCTCCCAAAAACCTCTTTTCATGCTTATTCAGTTTGCTCGTCTAATTTTCATTTACTCATTTTCAGCAGGCAAAGATAGCGAGAACTTACGAAAAGATCAAATAAAACGGAACATGCTGTGACCTCCGGCTGAGAGCAGCAAGAATCAGTAAGCATTTTTCTCACCATGAACGGCATTCGCCACGGTCTTGTAGATAATATACAGGTCCAGGCCGAAACTCCAGTGTTCGATGTACCAGATATCCCCGCGGATACGTCCCTCCATGTCCTTCAGTTCCTTCGTCTCCCCGCGGTAGCCCGTCACCTGGCTCCATCCCGTGATACCCGGCTTCACAAAGTGACGCACCATATACTTGTTGATCAGCTTCGAATACTCCTCCGTATGCTTCAGCATGTGCGGACGCGGTCCCACCACGCTCATGTCACCCTTCAGCACGTTGATAAACTGCGGCAGCTCGTCGATGCTCGTCTTGCGCATGATGTTTCCCCACTTCGTCTTCCGCGGGTCATCCTTCGTAGCCTGCACCTTGTCCGCATCCGCATTCACCTTCATGCTCCGGAACTTGTAGCAGTAGAACTCCTTATCGTTCAGTCCGTTCCGTTTCTGCTTGAAGAAGATCGGGCCCGGCATGGTAATCTTCGTGATGATGGTCACAATGATCAGGATCGGGATAAACAGCGTACACAGGAAACACAGCGAGAACACGATGTCGAAAGTCCGTTTCAGTATCTTGTTCCCCAGACGGCTCAGCGGATCCTGCCGCAGACTCAGGTACGGCACATTCCCCATCATGTTGAAATACATGCGGTTCTGCAGGTAATTATGCACGTTCGGCACACTGTAGAAATGCACCAGGTTATTCTCGCAGTAATCAATGATCGGCATGATCACCTCCCGGTCCTTCGACGGCAGACAGCAGAACAGGAAATGCGTATTCCCGTGGTTCTTCAGATAATCCGTCACCTCCTGCGGCTTGCCCAGATACGGACACTCCTGCGGGAAATGCCCGTTCGGTTCAAAATCAAAATACCCCAGCACACGGTATCCTGCCCAGCTTTGCGACGTCAGTTCCTGATACAGCTCCCGGTTGTTGTCCGTACTGCCCACCAGTACCACATACCGCAGGTTACCGCCCTTCGTACGGTACGCCTTGATCAGCATACGCAGGCCCAGCCGGAACACCGACACACAGACCAGCACCGCCAGCAGATACGCCAGAAACAGCTTCGACCAGGCATCCATATATCCTCCCAGTTGCAGGATTCCCCCGCCCAGGATTGCAAAAAACACCACATTCTTGGTCACACGGGTCAGCACCTCATACGCGAACACCTTCCGTCGGTAAAGAATTACCCCCGTATGCATCGCACACAGCAGGTAACACAACATCAGCGTTGCCACAATCTGGAACTCCGATGCCTGGAGTGTCTTCTCCCAGGCCGTATCCTGTGCCCAATGATAAAATCTGTGAAACAGTCCGCCTACGATACAGGTATCACAGGCAATGACAAATACATTTACAAGCCGGTTATACGACTCTGCCATTCCTCTTTTCATGACCTAGTGCTTTTCAATATGATTTTTACAAAAAAAATTTTGGTTACTTCATTTTCCCTCTTCCCCGGGAACTCATGCGTTTCAGCTCCCCATTACGCTTCTGATCTCACGCATCTGAGAAGCAATATATCCCGTGTCAGTAGCGCTTCAGCTCCAACTTAGCATAATCCGATTCCAGCACCAGCGCCTTGCCGTCCGCCTTCACGATGCGGAACGTCGTTTCCATCGCTCCGATACCGAAAGGCTTCAGCTGCTCCAGCGTGGCATCCTTCTTGCTGTCACTCGTCCCGGCACGCACCTTAAACTCACTCATCACCGCCTCCCGGCCCTCGTCCGTATAGCCGAAGCGACCGATGAAATCCCCGTACCCCTGCGTACCCTGCCGTTCCGCAATTTCCACCACGTAGCGCGTGATCCCGTAGAAAATCCGTTCCGGCTCATGCACGGCTCCGTCCTCCTTCGTCGTGAAGCGTTCCAGTTTCCAGAACCCTTCCACGCTGCTGTCCACCGGCTGCTTGGCACATCCCGGCATCAGCAGACAGGCCAGTATCAGACCCAGCACCAGCAATGCATACACCAGTGTCGCCTTCGTCTTTCCGCTTAATTGTATCATTTTCATAAACCCTTTTATTATTTTCAATCATTTCAACATTCATTTCCGGCTCCCGTCCGGCATTCCTCCGTCGGAAACCGGTCACCGTTTCCGGTGTCCTAGCGTTTCAGCAGTTCCCCCGTCTTGCGGATGCAGAACGTACCTCCCGCCGTATTTCCCGGCAGATAATTTCCTCGATCCAGTCCCAGAGCCGCCGAGAAACTCCATCCCGCCAGCCGCTTCGGACGGTATGTCACCTCCCAGAGCGATCCGAACTGCTTGCGCGGCTTGTCCAGCGGTGCCGAATAAGTTCCCCAGTGACGGGCAAACGACACCAGCACCCTCCAGTTCCATTCTTCCGACGGATCTCCCGTCATTCCCAGGTGATTCGCCCGGACACGGTTACTCTTGAACACATTGCTGCCGTCCGTATTATATGCCGGTCCCGGCAGGAACGGATGTCCCAGTCCCAGACCCGCATGCTGCCAGCCCAGATACTCCCCGTTCGTATAATAATTGTCGCCGCCGCTCATCTGCACATCCTGAAACGAACCAGCGATGCCGTCATACAAGATCGGCCCCGTCTGATCCTTGGTATTCAGTCCTTCCCACAGCACCCGCGTCACCCAGCGGTTCTCCGGCAAGGTCACCTCCAGTCCCAGATGCCCGTCCTTCCAGCGGCCATACTGCCAGAACATCTGCGAGTGATCCTCGAAATAATGCTCCAGATACGCCCGGAACTTCCAGTCCTTCAGATAATACGACAAGGCAAAGTTCCAGCTTCCGCAATGATTTCCCTGTACATTCTGCAGCGTACTGGCCTGCTTCGGGATCAGCACCTTCATAAAATCCTTCAGACCGTTCGGCTTGTCCTTCACAAACGTCAGGCTGCCGTCCTCATTCTTCCGGTACACCGTTCCGCCGAACTGCGCCGCCGTCAGCAGTCCGAATTCAAACTCCACCGGCAGCTTCTCCCGGTTGCCCAGGCGCAACATCAGCGACTTCGAGTGATACAGCACATTCTTCAGCACCGTCTTTCCCGGTGCCGCAAACTCCTCCTGCCAGCCATTGTCCGTAAACATACCGTAAGCGATATGCCCCTTCAGTGACAGCCAGTTGCCCGTGAATCCCAGCGGCAGATACTCCCGGATCTCCCCCCGCACCTGCGGCACGGGACGCGCGTTCATACCTTCCACCATCATGCCGCTGCTGAGCCGTTCATCCTTGTCCAGCGGGAAATTTCCCCGCTCCTTGCTTCCGATACTCAGCGTCAGCATCTTCCACGACACATCCGCATACGCCTGCTGCACCACGAACCTGGCCCGGTCCGGCACCGCCCCGTTGTTCAGCGTACCCGCCAGATCCAGTCCGGCCCCCACTCTCCAGTTCCGTTTCAGCGGCTGGTCATAAGTCACCCCTGCCCGGAGCCATCCGCTGTTCGGCCGTTCCGACGCCAGCCCGTAACGGTTGGACGTCATCCACATCGGCGCATACTCCCCGGCAGACACGTTCACATCCGCCTCCACCCGGTAGCCCAACGATGCTTCCGTTTGGGCAAATGAAGGCAAGGCCACTGCCAGAACCGGCAGCAGCGCCCACTTTTTTCCAAAAATCATTGATTAGTTTTTATAAGAAAGCGACAACTCGCTTATTTGGTTTCATTTATCATCATCCTACAGTCCTTCTATATCCTCTTCTCTCAGTCCCGTAGTCTTTGCTATCTGTTCATTGTTCATACCCAACGCCTTGAGATTCCGTGCAATAGCTATTTGTATTTCCGCACGGCCTTCCTCCAGTCCCTTTTTCCATCCGGCTTCACGTGCATCTTCTTCCACAATCCGGCTCACACGATATCGATCCAGCGCCTTATCATAAGCGATGCGGTCCTCCATCGAGAGATTAGCCACGGCAGCAAGTTCTTCCAGACGGCTGAAAACCTGTTCTTTCAACGCGTCAGGCATTCGGTTCCAGTGTTGCATATTCTTCAGTGTATAAATCAGTTTGTCATAAAGAGTTTCACACTCCTTGAGTTCCCTGGTGAAATAAGGAAACTGAAGGAAGATCTGCCGGAAGTGCGGATTAACCACCCTGCCGTTTTCCCGGTCGGCAATAACGGTATCCGTACGGAATTTTTCTTCCAGTCCCGGTTCCCGGAAGTTCATCAGGAAGATTCCGTACACGGTAGAAAGCCTGTATCTGGTGCCGTAGTTTTCCTGCATCGGCTCTTTCAGCAGAAAATCATCTTCCTCCGCATCATGCCCGTCCATTCTCAGTTCACGTTCCTTCTTTCTTTTTTCACGCAAGTTCTCCACCTGCCTGCCAATGGCGCGACACATATAAAACAACGTCCTGTCCAGAAAGCTGCTGTGAAAGCGGTTCTGCATCTCCACGATGATATATTCTCCCGTGTCCGTCAGGCAGTACAGATCGTAGATAATACCCGCATCTGCCATGCTGTCGGAGTGATTCTCCTTGTCCAGGAAAATCAGATTCGTGATACGGTGCTCCCCCGAAAGCAACTCGTTAAGGAGCGTGATAAGCAATTCCTTGCTGGCAGGCTGTCCGAATATAATCTTGAATCCAATATCCGTAAACGGGTTCACAAAATGCCCGCACGTCAAATCCATACCGTCCATAATTTCTCCTTTCGGCTTTTTGATTTTACAAAGAAAGCGAAAAATCGCCAGAAAAACAAATTTCCGGATTATACCCCTCGTTATTCAGTTCCTTCACGGTATACGACTTTCCCTGCGAAACCAGTCTCGGCGGTTCCGACTCACTCAACAGGGCATACACCACATGCCCTACAATGGCCAGAGAAAGCAACAGGCAAATAAGATTTCCGGTTTTCATGGTATATTCAGAATAAAGTTTCACATTGTCATAGGCAGATACCGCCCGTTTACCAGCGACAGCAGCTGTCCGCGCTGCTGCTTCCCGTCCGGATGCCGGCAGCCCACGTGCATCCATTGCGGCAGTCCCTGATCATTTTCGTTTTCCGAAATCAGCTGATCAAAAGCCCGCCCCTTCAGAAACTCCCGGCAGAACGCCTTGAATTCCCTCATCCGTCCGTTCAGCGGAATCAGATCGAACGCATAGCCATACCGGTGGGCAGAAGTCACGCTTCCCCCTACCGCCCGGTTCAGTTCCCGACAGCGGTACCCCGATGAAATCCGGATGGCGGGCGTTCCCCATCCCTGCTTCCGCGAACAAGCTTCCCATGCCTCCCGCAGCGGGTCCAGCAAACTCTCCACACTCTCCGTGATATGCGCCTCTATTTCCGGCGAAGGCGTGTTGTCAATCCCTCTTTCCCGGGCAACCTTTGAGTGGATGCACTCTTCCATGGTGAAATACTTCATAGCATTTATCTTTAAGATTCATGTTCTAAAGATAACAAGAAAAGATCAGATTTGCAACACTTTATAAAGAAAATCCGCTTAGTCCCTGCGGAAAATATCCCGCGTGTACACCTTGTCCTTCACACTGTCCAGACAGTTGTCATAGCGGTTGGCAATGATGGCCTGACTCTGCTGCTTGAATGCTTCCAGATCGTTCACCACCTTCGAGCCGAAGAAGGTACTTCCGTCTTCCAGCGTCGGTTCGTAGATGATCACCTGCGCCCCTTTCGCCTTGATACGCTTCATCACGCCCTGGATGGAACTCTGACGGAAATTATCGCTGTTCGACTTCATGGTCAGGCGGTACACTCCGATGACACACTGCTTTTCCGATGACGGATCAAAGTCACCCCGGTTGTAATAATCATAATAGCCCGCCATCTTCAGCACCTGATCCGCAATGAAATCCTTGCGCGTACGGTTGCTTTCCACGATCGCCTGAATCAGATTCTCCGGCACATCCTGATAGTTGGCCAGCAGCTGCTTCGTATCCTTCGGCAGACAGTAACCGCCGTAACCGAATGAAGGATTGTTGTAGTGCGTACCGATACGCGGATCCAGACAGATACCCTGAATGATGGCCTGTGTATCCAGTCCCTTCACTTCCGCATACGTGTCCAGCTCGTTAAAGTAAGAAACGCGCAAAGCCAGGTAGGTATTTGCAAACAGCTTCACTGCTTCCGCTTCTTTCAGGCCCATAAACAGCGTATCCACGTCCTGCTTGATTGCTCCTTCCTGAAGCAGCTTGGCAAATTCCTTGGCCTTCTCCTCCAGATGTTCTCCGGCAATGGCACGGATCGCCTCGTTCTCTTCGTCCCGTCCTTCAATCTGTTTGGGATAGCCCACGATGATCCGGCTCGGATACAGGTTGTCATACAGCGCCTTGCTTTCCCGCAGGAACTCCGGCGAGAACAGCAGGTTGAACTTCTTTCCCTGCAGGGCCGGTGTGTCGCGGAACACCTTCGCATACTTCACATACAGGCTGCGGCAGTAACCCACCGGGATGGTACTCTTGATCACCATCACGGCATCCGGATTCACCTCCAGCACCAGATCGATCACCTCTTCCACGTGACTTGTGTCGAAGTAATTTTTCACCGGATCATAGTTGGTCGGTGCAGCGATCACCACAAAATCCGCATTCTTATAGGCCGCCGCTCCATCCAGTGTAGCCTTCAGGTTCAGCTCCTTTTCAGCCAGGTATTTTTCGATGTACTCGTCCTGAATCGGACTGATGCGGTTATTGATTTTCTCTACCTTTTCGGGGATCACGTTCACAGCCGTCACCTGGTGATGCTGGGATAAGAGTGTAGCAATGGACAGACCTACATAGCCTGTGCCGGCTACGGCGATATTCATTTTTTTTAATTATTTACAGGAAATAATTTAAAGCTTTTTCTACTATATGATGCATATCATAATACTTATATTCGGCGAGTCGACCACCGAATATCACATTAGTTTCTTTGTCAGCCAGCTCTTTATATTTCAGATATAAAGAATTGTTTTTCTCATCATTTACCGGATAATACGGTTCACTGCCTTCCGTCCATTCCGAACTGTATTCTTTCGAGATAACTGTTTTCGGACAAGCTTCGATATCAGCTCCAAACATTTCGAAATGCTTATGCTCGATGACACGTGTGTATGGAACTTCACGCTCTGTATAATTCACGACTGCATTTCCCTGATAGTTCGGTGTATCCAGCACCTCTGTTTCAAAGTTTACGGTACGATATTCCAGTTTACCGAACTGATAACCATAAAATTCATCGATAGCCCCCGTAAACACAATCTTATCAGCCAGTGTAGAAAGCTCCTCACGGTTGGCAAAGAAATCACACTCCAGCCGGGTTTCCACACCTTCCAACAGACGTTCAATCAATACATTATATCCACCGACAGGAATTCCCTGATACTTGTCATTAAAATAATTATTGTCGAAAACCAGACGTACAGGCAGACGTTTGATGATAAAAGCCGGTAGTTCCGTACATTTTCGCCCCCATTGCTTTTCGGTATAACCCTTAATCAGTGCTTCGTAAATATCCTTTCCGATAAGCAGCTGAGCCTGTTCTTCCAGGTTACGAGGTTCAGTCACTCCCTGCTCCTTCATGCGTGCAACAGCTTCCGCCTTTTGCTCCTCAATTTTAGCCGTTGCTTCAGCAGGAGTCGTCACCCCCCACATCTGATAGAATGTGTTCATGTTGAAAGGCAAGTTATATAGCTTACCCTTATAATTAGCTACAGGCGAATTGGTGTAACGGTTGAACTCTACAATAGAGTTTACAAAATCCCACACCATTTTATTCGAAGTATGGAAGATGTGTGCCCCGTATTTGTGAACATTGATACCTTCTATTTCCTCGCAATAGATATTTCCACCTAAATGAGGACGACGATCAATAACCAGGCACTTTTTACCCTGCTGCTTAGCCTTGTAGGCAAATACAGAACCGAATAGTCCTGCACCTACTATGAGGTAGTCGTAGTGTTGCATAATAAGTATTTTAATATACTGATTTATATTTCGGTATAGTATTGTTCAGCTAATTTGGTCATTTGTGGTATAGTAAAATTCTCTTTTACCCTTTTATGACCAGCTTCTGCAAATTGTTTACATAGATTGTCGTTAGACAATAATGTATCTATTGCTTCTGCATAAGCTTTTACATCTTTGTTGGCAACTTCCAATCCTGTTTCATTGTTAAGAGAAACCCAGTTGACTCCACTTCCTGGAATGGTAAACGTAACAGCCGGTGTGTAACAGTACATAGCTTCTGCTAAAGCAACTCCAAATGCTTCATTTTTAGTAATTGAGGGAAAAGCAAATATCGAAGCTGCATAGTGATGCCATCTTAATTCATCATCACTAAGCTTTCCTACGAAATGAACTCTTTTCGAGTTGCATTGTTTCTTTAAATCTTCTGTTAATGGACCTTGTCCTGCAATCACTATTTCGCATTCATCTTTAATATTTTTTTCTGCTTCAATAAGATAAGGAAGACCTTTATACTGGATGTGTCGTCCGATAAAAAATATGATTTTCTTATTGTTATATTTAGCTTTTACATTTTCGATTTGCTCTTTATCTCCTTCTTTAAGAATAAAATTACTTTCATCCATTGCATTAGGAAGAATCTTTATCTTATCTCTGAATGGCTGTAGTGGAAGTGAAGCGTCACGATATGTAGGACTGGTAACCAAAATCAAATCAGCTCGTTTTAGCAAAGCTGTTTCGAATGGTTTGATAAAAGGATATATTTTCGCCTGTTTGATGATATCCATGTGCCAATGTACCACTAATTTTATATTCTTAGGTATCATAGTCAGAAGTACAACTGCAGGATAAGGATTAGCCCAGTGAAAATGAATTATATCAGGCTTAAATTCTTTGATCGCTTTACGCATCATTGGGAAATAGGATAAAGATAGAGCTTGACGGGCAATATTAATCCATGTGGCTACTCTATATACCTTTATCCCATTAACCTCATCAATCTGATCTTTACATTTATCATTAAAACAAAGAATGGCCGTCTGCTCTTTTCCCTTTTCGGCTAAATATTTACAGATATTTTCTACTCCCCCAATATACGGGTAATAATATTTTGAAATATGTAAGATTCTCATGATAACTAAAAAAATGTCTTAATTGAGCATATTGATAGAAGGAACAGAATAACAACTGTTTCTATTAAAAGAAAGTATTAGATAAAGGTATTAAAGAAGATAATTTAAAACCTCATAAAATAGGCAATCTTATTGGCAGATATTATGATTATGTAAACAGCCATTTTAAGAAAGCCATCATATATAAACTTACATCGTATAGCAGTAGAAATCTATATCTATTTAAGACTTGCTTTTAGAATATATATTTACTAAACGATTTATATGACTGTGCATTGAATAAGAATTAACATGGAAGTTTTTTTTAATATAATTATGCATAAATAACCAGTCTGCTTGTTCCGCTTTCTTGATTGTTTCTTTAAGTGAATCGATATTTCCATTTTGGAATATAAATCCTGACTTACCATCTTCTATCAATTCTTTTGCAGCAGAAGTATTACTTACAATACATGGAACGCCATATGATAACATTTCGGCAACAGACAAACCAAACGTTTCATATAATTTAGATGGAAATACAAAAAATTTAGTTTTTTGGATGTACTGTATTTTCTCAACTCCTGAAAGCCATCCCGGGAAAATGATCTTAGAATATTTACTTTTATAAAAATCTTTTAAATATCCATCTCCAATCACACAACCTTTAACATTACATTCATCTATGGCCTGACAGAATAAATCTAATCCTTTTTCACTTGATAGCCTAGCCATAAATAAATATAAATTCTTAGGTTCAGATTCATTTATTGCTAGTGGAGCATCTATTGGATTGTTATTTCTAACAACAGAATAGGGTATTAATCCAAATTTTGTATTAAGAAGAGATTCTGATAACTCTGAAATAGAAATAAATGTAGTAGACGTAAGTTTTTTTAACTGCCTATTCTGCACAAATTGACGAATTACTCTCCAGACTTTCTGAAAATAACTTCTTGAATCACAATTACAGAATATACATTTACAACTCATTGGTTCATAATTACATATTTTCTTTTTAGGATAAATATAAAGCCCCCCATTAGGGCAATACAAAAAGAAATCATGAAGCGTTATGCAAATTTTATATTGCCTTAGTTGTTTTAAACTTAATATTGATGGAGAAAGAGCTTTAATCCAAGCGTGGAAATGAATAACTGTATTTTCAGGTTTATTGAAGTTCAAGATTTCCTTGAATATTTTTTTTGCTTTTATGTTCCAAAGACCTTGCTTTATAGCTCTAATTTTATTTGAGTCATGTAATATATCTAACTGATTGGTACATATAACCTGAATATTTGGATGGATTAACTCATTACCTACTGGACCAACGGCACAAAAGAATATAACTCTATATCCGTTTTCGGCTAAACCAAGAGCCGTAGATATTGCTATTTTTCCAGCTCCTCCATTTACGAATCCAAAATCATTAACAATTATAACTGTTTTTATTTCCATGAAGATTATTTTGGTGTGCATTCTTAATTTTTACCCCTTTTTAAAGAACATATATTCTCCTTCAATTTTATAAGGTTTCATTTGTTTTAATTTTTCTTCGGCATTATATGGAATATATCTTAATGATTGAGAAACATATAAACCACCTTGCGTAATATTATGGCTAACACAGCAATTGGCACCGATTATTACATTATCGCAAATTGTGATACCACACAAAAGTATACACCTTGCACTTATGTTTACATTGTTACCTATATTAATATCGCCTTCAATGCGATGTCTCCTACTACCTTTATTTTCTAACAGAAAGGAATGAGACCACACTTGTGTTCCTACACCTGCGAATAAAGAATTTTCACCAATTTTTACATGTAAACTTCCAATTTTAGGGTATCCCCTTTTAGACGGGCGCCAGTCGGCACCCG
>ERZ791829.113-NODE-113-length-92548-cov-6.887916_pt1 | contig 92548 bp, 80 predicted proteins | sample MGYA00510296_ERZ791829 | MGnify/ENA primary metagenome ERZ791829 (study PRJEB30046, sample SAMN00791973) | human gut metagenome | study: EMG produced TPA metagenomics assembly of the A metagenome-wide association study of gut microbiota in type 2...
ATTAATAAAAAATAGAACATTTGGCAATAAAATAATCGGAATATGTTGTGCGTATTGACGGCGAAATCACTGATTAGATTGAAAAAGCAATAAAATATATTATAAATATCAAGAGTGCTTTTAACTGGAAATGGTATATGTTTTTTTGTGATAGAAAGGTATCTAAAAATCAAGGGATTGAGAAAGTAAATGAGTAATGAAATAATCGGAACAAAATTCAAGTACACGGTAGATACATCGTATGGCATAAATCAAGACGGATTTATTGCAATAGGTACGGAAAGCATAGTATACAGGGGACTGAAAACTGCTGATAAAGGCGGTCTTCAGTTTTCCTGTGTTTTGAAATTCAAGCCCAAATATGTTTATGTAAACGGAACGAAAATTGACAGAGTCAAGGTTTTCAAGGACGAGGAACTGAAAATTTTCGAGAATCTTCAGGAATGCAGATCAATAGTCCGTATCTATGACGTTATCGAAAGCCTTGGCGATTTCAGCCTGCCATGCGATAAAATAAAAAGCGGGGTGATAAACGCCTCGGGATATTTCTGCGTTGTTGAAGAATATATCGACGGCTGGTCGCTTGAAGAGTACTGCCGGCAGGAACGGTGGAAACTCAGAAAGATCGAACAGCTTGAAAACAATCTCAGCAAAGTCGTAGATTACCATGAATACACGGAAGATGAAAAGAGCTTTGTTAATCTAAGCTATTACAAGAATTACGACAATGTTCTGAAATATCAGAGCGAGATATTTCAGTTTATGATAAACCTTTGCGAGATACTTGAATTTGTAACGGAAAAGAAAAATATTCTGCATCTTGATATTAAGCCGGAAAATATAATGGTGACCAAGTACGGTAAGGAGCTTGTTTTAATAGATTTCGGAAGATCAAAAAGAATTACCAAAGCCGACAGATTTGCAGTCAGCGATCTTGCAAAAGTAAACTATAATGACAACGAATCCATAGAAAAAATGTATCAGTACGGAACGCTGGGATATGCCGCTCCTGAATGCTATGCTGAAGCGGCGGACGATTCGCAGTTTCCGTTCAAGCAGCATTTTGAGCCGGGGAAAATGTCTATTGAAAGCGATATATTCTCATTCGGAGCAACTTTCTGGGAGTGCCTGAATATATTTGAGTTAGTTACTAAGAGCGAAGAATTTTCTAAAGAAAGTCATGATTTTTACAAGAATCATTTTCTTAATGATGCAGCATATTGTAGCCGAGATCTGACGATTACTTCTCTGCATTATCATAAAAAGCTTGAGAATATCATAAAAAAGTGTACTAAAGAACGCAACAAGAACTATCTAAATCTAAATAACGATGATTTTTATCACTCATACAGAACGCTGAAAAAGGATATTGAAGAAGCTAAAAATTCTGCTCCTACGATTGTTAGAGCCGAAAATATCAAGGTAAGAAACGCTTTCACTATGTTTGGTGTTATGCTTGCCGTATGCGTTACATTTTTGATGATCTCCATTATTTACAGAGCGGTAGGTTTCGGTATTGCCGAGGATAAATGGGACAGCCTTACAGCAGATTATAACGTTACACAGTTTTATAAACTGGAGACCATAGCAAACGATCTGATGAAAACCGCTCCAAGCGGTAAAATGGACGCTACATATACTATGATCGCTGCATTTACATATTCCGACGGAGATATCGACGAGCAGGAAGCGGCAATGCTTCTGGAGCTTTTGGGAAAAATGTCCGACAGCGAGCATATGAGCGGATATATTGATGAATTAATGCAGAATGCCAATACAAAGAATTTTAAGGAGATTTCAACAGATATTGTGAAACTCGATACAGAGTATGACTGTGCAGGATATGAGTTGGCAAAAGCAATTTATAACGCAGAAGTTGGAAAGACTGATATTATTGGTTCTTATGAAACTTTGAAAAAATACAATGACGATCATGCGTTTAAAAATGCTGTTATAAAGCTGAAAAATGTGTTGGATAATGACGAAAGCATTAGAATGATCTCGGAACATGAAAATACTACCAGAGTAGAAATAAAAAATTATTTTAAGGAAATTGGGTGAAATATATTATGAGTATTTCAAAAAAGTTTTTTGAAAAGCATATGCTGATTCATTATGTCCTAAGTGCGTTTTTTAAAGCATTATTAGTTTCTGTACTGTTTTTTGCTGTGCTATTTGCATCTTTACAAATAACAGGGAAATACACTGCTGTTGAAAATATGCTTGATTTGAAGTATGATTCACCGTGGATAATAGGACCTCTTCTGATTGCCGCAACACTAGCCGTTCTTTCGTTTATTGTAGGTATGATATTGTATTTGTATAAATACAAAAGAAACAGTTATAAAGGCGAGTTTTACAAAGCATTGGCTGGTGCGTTGAATGAAAATATAAAACAGGGTCGATAATTATGAAGTTAAGGGTATTGAATATTATATCTGGAGTCTTGTTTTTTATTTCTTCGTCAAGTTTGCTTATTATCCCATTTCTTGCTTTTGATGATAACCTATCTGTTTCGGCATATGCTGTCGCTTTGTTGTTCTGGGGCGGATCAATATCGGGAATAATTATTCAAATAATACTCTTTGTGACCTGTAAAAAGTATACTAAAGTCAAGGAGTCGAAAACAAGACAAATAGTCGGAGTTATATTTCTAATATCGGTTTTTGTACTGATTCCTATTATGGCTTTCTGGAGAGATAATGAATTTGCTCTTTCCATAAATTTATTTTTATTACTGTTTTCCATAGAAATATATTTTGTAATAAAAAGAATGGAGTGTTTAAAATGAGAAAAAAATTTCTGTCTGTTTTTATTGCAATGCTTTTAATTATGAATTGCTTCCCTTTGTCTGTAATAGCCGAATTTGAAGGCAGTACCGACCCGATCGAGGTTTTCTTGGAGGAGGGGTTTGCCGATAAAATAACCGTTGAAGATAAGGAGTATGATGGAAAACTTACGGCGATTGTTCATTGTGAAGATGTGACCCTAATAAATGCGAATACAATGGAACCAGTTGCAGGATATGATGTTTATCTTGCGTGCAATGGGGAGTTTGAGAGAAAAGATGCTTCTGATGAACAGAATAAAGTGACCGTATCAAAATTCTGTCTTGAAGGTAATGATAGGAATAAATTTAAACTTTCAGGAAACTATGATGTCGTAGAAAAATACGCATACATTACCCCAAAAGAATTAAAAGTTATTCCCAAAGAAACATGGATTTATTATGGTCAGGCAATCCCTGAGAATTTTGAATATACCGTTGAGCAGCCCGAAGAATATAATGTGGATTTAAATGTTAAAATCGCAGTGCAGGGTGAACCGAAAAATATAGGCGAATATGATTATGTTATCCTTGAACAGACGTCTGATAATCCTAATTATATAGGAAAGATATCTGAAAGCTCCAAATTTAGGATCAAAGAATATTCTCCAGAAGAAAAATATTTACTTAATGATGAAACATATTATTCAAATCATGCAAAACTAACTGCTCCTGACGGTTTTGAAATAAGTTCAGACGGAAATAATTTTAGCAATTATATTATAGTTGATTTAGAGGAAACTACAGTTAATCATAAAAAACAGGTTTCGTATTATTTACGAAATGTTAATGATGGGGCTATAAGCAGGGAGCTTAAACATAGTTATTGCTGCAGCACCAGTAGTCCTGAAATTGTAGGTGCTAAAATATCAAAGGTCAAATCTGATAGTTTCTTGGGATCTTTTCCATTTGGAATTGTAAGTAATGATAATGTGATGCTAACAATTACTGCCAAGGGGACAGGTGTAGATCAAGAAACATTAATATATTTAAACGGTGAAAATGGATATAGTCAATATTGTTCAGCAAAATTATGCACAGAAAGTAATGGTGTATATTACTACACTGCAGAGTTTAATATCAAAATGCCCGACAGCAAGTTTTTTAGAAGTAGTTTTGAAACATATGCAAAAAATAAAGCAGGAAGAGGCAACGAAGAAGAGCTTAATATCGAATTTGATAATGAAAGCAGCAATGTTTTAATTCTGGATAAGATTTCTCCAAAAGTTGAGTCTATGCAGATCGTTTATCACAATAATGAAGGTTACGTCGAAGCAACAGGGACTTTAAAAGATAGTGAATCTGGTATTGATACAATGGAATATTTTTGGAATCTTAAAGAAGATAATAAACTTGTAAAATACGGTATAAATGACAATGGAGAATGTGAATATACCAAAGTGCCAAATGGAGACGTTAATTTTTCAGTAAAATTAAAATACGATGATGCACCGATTGAAAAATATCCCTATGAATTAAAATTAAAAATTACGGATAATGCCGGAAATTTCAATGAGGATCTATATAAATACAGCAATGCCGAAAACGGACGAGATACCCAGCCTCCGAATATAGAAATCAAGGGCTTTCGTACAAAGGGTAGTGCAGAATATAAGGATTGCGTTAATTTTCTGAAATTCGGTAATTATGCTAGAGATGATATTGAACTTGTGGTCGAAGCTAAAGATATATCTGAAACGGATTATGTTACAGGCGTTGGAAGTGTATCTTTATGTAATGGTGACAGCGTAATTGAAGAACTTAACAGTTCCAATGCAGCGAACGAGTATGTGTTTGTAATTTCAAAAAACACAAGGATCGATAATATGGTCATAAGGGCCGCAGATAAAAATGGTTTCTCTAATACGGCCAATGTAATAGACCAAATAACTGAAATGAAAGAGAATACACTCGTAGTTGAAAATGATCCGCCTGAAGTCTCCTTTGATACTTCTAAATCATCGACAATCGAAGATAATGGAGAAAAGATATATTGGTACAACACAGGCGATAGCATATTTTCTGTGAAAGTGACAGACGTTAATGAGAACGATAAGGTTTGCAGTGGCCTTGCAAGTGTAAAAATTATTGATGAGCATAATGGAATAATTAATGTCTTGGATGATAAAAGTTTTTCTGAAAATCAGGAGAATGATTACAGCTTTTCAACAGAAATATCAAAACTTTCTGAGGGTATACATTATATTAAGGTAGAAACAACTGATAACGCAGGGAATAATTGTGGTAATTATCCTGCCGTAATGGTGATAGGAGTTGATACAAAGAAACCTGTAGGAAAAACATCTATTGAAGGGCCTGAACCAGTTGATATTAATGGTGATAAATGGTTTGACAAAGATCAAATCATAGAATTTCGTGTTGACGCTGAACCAGATGTTTCGGGTATTAAAGATATCACGTTGGACATAAACGGAATAAAAAAGACGTTTACGGAGAATGAAATAAAAAGTAATGAACATGGATATTGTGTCACTGCTGATACAACAGGTATAGAAATTGATGATAAACATAGATATGTTGTATCAGGAACAATTACAAATGTTGCTGGGTCTTGCAGTGAGTTAGCAGTGTGTACTGCATATGTAGATTGTAAAAATCCTGTTATAGAAAAGTTTACAGTAGAGAAAAAGAGCTCTGCTTTAGATAAAATTCTGAACGTGCTTTCATTTGGAGTATATTCAAATGACGATTTGATTTTTAAGGTATCAGTTAGTGATGATATTCATGACAGTGGTATTGATAATGTAAAAATTAAGTACAATGGTATAGATGAGCAGGCGTTGATGACAAGGGAAAGTGATAAGACCTACTCTTACATAATACACAAAAACACCAAGGTCTTTCAGAGCAATCTTATAGTTACTGCATATGATAAATATGGTAAAAAAAGTCTAAGTTGCCCCAATATAGAAAATGCAGATCAAGGTAAAGGAGTATCCGATAATGTATTCGCTATGATCGAAACTGAAAAGCCGAAAGTCACTATCAGTAAACCTAAAGGCGACGGGATAGTACGAAATGATAAGCAAATCTGGTTTAATTCCAATAAAGATATCAGTATAACTATTTACGATAAGGATTCGGGCATTCGCAATGCAGATATAAAAGTAAACGGAATTGATGTAACTGCTGATAAAAACGGCACCATAATTCCAAAAATCTCGACAACTGAGATTGCAAAAGTAAGAGATAATGAAAAACATACCTATTATTTTGACACTGACTATTTTACTGAAATTGCAGGTGAATCAGCGGACGGCAGATATGAAGTTAAAGTTAGCGTTGTAGATAATGCGGGAAATGTCAATTCAAAAGAAAGCTTTACTTACCATATAGATAATAAATCTCCGAACGTAGATCGCTTTGAATTTCTTCCTGCAACCTCCGATAATATCAGTGAGACTTCTGAATATATCGAATATCTTGAGTATGGATACTATTTCCAAAAAAACTTCATTGCGAATATCCATATTTCCGATAGTGCGCCTTCATCCGGTCTTAACAAAGCAGAATACCGTCTTGTTTCTTACGATAACGGAGAACTGAAAGGAGAAAAAACAGGAGAAGTAATTATTTCCGACGGTATAGCTCATATAGATATTCCTGTGGGATTCAGGGGACAGATTTTTGTTAAGGCTTTCGATAATGTTGGAAATTATTCCGATGAAGAAACTCCAAAAGCATTTGTTGCGGATGATATTCCTCCTGAAATAAATATTTCCGAAATCGACGGCAGCAGATACAGCGACGCAAACGGAAACAAGCTATTTACTGATGATATTGCCGTAACAGTAACTATAACAGATACTAAATCAGGCATCAGAGAAATCGGTTATTATCAGACGTCCGAAAACGACGGATTTGAGAGAAGAGTTCTTGAAATCGATGGGACAGGCGTTGAGGTAGATTCCGAGATAGGCGACGGCTGGGTCATAGTAAAAAAAGACGTAAATCTTGTAACTGAGATCACAAAAACATTTATTTTCGATAAAGATAATAACGATATCACATTAGCATTTGATGCGATGGATAATTCAGGTAATGTAAATGAAAGTGTTCAAAGTGAGACATTCACTATCGACAAAACTGCTCCGATTATAAATGTGGATATCAACAGCGGTATCAACAATACAATTTATTATAATTCCGGAAACAGGGCGGTAATGACGATCGATGTAATTGAAAGAAACTTTGACGCAAGATTGATTCAAGCTGAAATTGAAAATACTTACAACGGAAATGTTCCGAATATTAGCTTTCAGGATCTATCTGTTACAGAACACAGAGCTGTCATTACTTTCAGTGAAGGTGATTACACTTTTGGTATCAGAGGTACTGATCTGGGGGGACATTCGGCAGGGGTAAATCTTGATCATGAGAAAGTACAAAGATTTTATGTTGATGAAACTTCTCCTGTAGTTGAAGAAAATTTCAGCGACTTTATAAACCGTGATAATGACAATTATTTAAATACTAAGAAAACCGCTGTTATTAAAATCACCGAGCACAACTTTGATCCTAGCCTTGTCGGTTTGAAAATACTGAAAAAGGATGCGGGAGCAAAGCATAACGAGAATGATTTTACTGATGTCACATACTCTATGGTAAGTATGGCAGATTGGTCTGATGATATTGATACACATACGCTCTCAATTATATTTGATGATGATGCTGTATACCGTGTTGAAATATCTCCGTCAGATTCCTCTGGAAATACTTCCGGCTATAAAAGCTCAGAAATCTTCGAGATAGATACGACACTTCCTGTTGTATCATCAAAAAATGGTATTTTTGTCGATGAAAAGAATGCTCTGAATTTTCTGGATATATATCCGTATGAGAGAAAGGACGAGGCTGCCCCGACGGTCGAATTTACAGACGTAAATTTTGATCATATAAAGTATGTCCTTACTGTTTATACGCCTGAGTATACAAATGGCAGAGAACTTTCGGAAGTAAAGCCTGTTAGTGTATATCTTGACTCTGACAAAGATAAAGCGGGCATATTTAAGGGGAATTTATTCACTCTACCTGATTTTTCAAAAGACGGTGTTTACGCATTGGAACTAATAGCGGTAGATAAAGCTGGTAACGAAAGTGTTCTTAATTCAAACACATACATGAGAATCGTGGACAGCGATGTTCTTGCGTATATTTCAAACAGCAATGCAGCGGAAAAAACAGGCTGGTATTCATTTCAATATGAAAACGGAGAACCTATAAGCAAGCGTCCAGATAATTTTAGCGACATAGATATTGTTGTTCTTGCTAAAACAAATTCTCAAACCGATATAGTTCTTAGAGATTACAATGGTGAAGAAAAGAATACCGATCTGCAGGCTCAGACTGATAATAGTATGTATGGTGTAAGTGTTTACAGATATACTTTGAAGTCAGATTATTTTAAGGAAAACTTTCAAGAAGATACAGATACAGAACTATATTTGTCTGTAAAAAATGAAAACGGAAGGATCGATTTGGGCAAAATGCATATTGATAATATTCCGCCTTCGTGTAATATTCCTAATGATTTGAAATCATGGCATTGGTATTATGGAAACGAATCTCGCACAATTACTGTTACAAATATAAGCGAGTTACTTGATGAAACAAGGTGTAAAGTATATGATAACGGTAAAGCGATTGATTTTACTTACTCGGCAGCTGAAGGTAGCCTGTCGTTTACGCTTAACGGAGGTTGGCATAATGTAGGAATTACACTTGAAGATGTTGCTGGCAACACATACAGTGTTCAGGAGGTCGATAATATTCATATCGGGTATTTTTGGCTGTGGATCATTATAATAGCCTCTGTCATATTCATTGGAATAACTATTACGATAGTTTATTTTGTTAGAAAAAAGCGATATAGTTAAATACATAGATATAAACTTGATATGGAGTATAACAAAAGCTTTTAAAGCCGAAAGTTATACTCCTTTTTCTTTATAGACCTTTTTGTTTTAAAAGCAGAAAGGTCTATTTTTATGCCCATTCTAAAAAACTGGCAATGTTTTATTGCCAAATATCCATAAGCCTTCGTTTTGATTCAGAACAAGAAAATCAAAACGGAGGAATAAAAAATGAGCAAAAACATAGTAAGTGTTTATGACACTATAACCAAAAGGTACGTTGAAATTGAAGTAAGCGAAAAGATCCGCACATATTACAATAGAACCCAATGGAATATAGATGACAACAATAAATCGTTCTATAAGCACGAGATCCAGTTCTCTGCGTTGAAAGGAAACATTAACGGAGAACTTGAAAACTTTCAGGAGTTCCGAACAGAAAATGACGACGTCGAAAGAAGAGTGATACAAAATATTAAATGCGAAAAGCTGTATAGCTGTCTGAATGAACTTTCTGAGGATGAACGAAGATTGATCTTTGCAATATATTTTGAAAATAAAACGGAAAACGAGGTGGCTTGTTTTCTACATACCACTCAGCAAAACATTAACAAAAAGAAACGTAGGATTTTGTGCAAGCTTAACAAACTTTTGAAATTGCAATAAAAAACGGTTGTTAAACACCAGACTTCTACCCCTATACAAGTGTAAGGAGAATAAAAGCTCCAAGTAACTTGACAATAGAATATCAACTCTGCAAGTACGTTGATCACACGGCCGGTATGAAATCTCGGCAGCCAAAGAAACCATACGCCAAGACTCCGAAAGGATGAGCGATAAATGTGACGTTTCAAAATTCGGAACGGCTTTCCAAAAAGGCGATGAAACGTGTGAGGATAATGATACTTCCCAGTAGGGGCTAAAAGAGCGGGTGAAATGCCCATGAGACCGATAAGCTGTCGGTCGCTTGCAGAGTTCCGCCGTGACGGAAATTGAGAATAAATATCACGGAAAATCGTCTGAAATTTATGAATCAGACGAAGGCAAAATGAATATAAGGCGGTTTGCGTGTTTTGCAGACCGCCTGTTACATATAAAATTTAAAAGTTAGGAGGCTGATATATGAACGATAACGATATGCCTGAAAAATCAGATATTCAACTGAAAAACAATAAATTTGGAGTTAATATTCCTGTTCCGACGATCAGATTATCGGACAAGCATCCATGCTGCGGCTGTGTATGGTATGACAGGGATACAGATGTCCTGTTCTGCCCGTTCCATAGCTGTGTGAGATACAAAAATGGATTTATAATTCCAAAGAAAGGTGAACGAAAATGCTGATCAAACGAGGTGATATCTTTTATGCAGACCTTGATCCCGTTGTCGGTTCGGAACAAGGAGGTATACGGCCTGTGCTGATCGTACAGAATAATGTGGGCAATAAGCATAGCCCAACGGTTGTAGTAGTGCCGATTTCTTCTGTTAGAAAAAAGGATCTGCCTGTGCATATTCAGATAAGATGTTCAGGACTGCCTAAAAATTCAACTGTTCTTGCTGAACAGATCCGCACTATTGACCGACGCAGGCTGCAAAAATATGTAGGATCTTTGGACAGAGAATTTATGAAAGAGATCGATCGGATTTTAAAAATAAGTATAGGAGTGAATTTTGATGAATAAGTTCGGACAGGCAGAATACAGCGATTATATGGCAAGAATATTTGCAGATAAGCTTGACACAATTCTTGAAGAAAGCGAAAAGCAGGACTTTAACAGTAGAAATACAGAAGATATTTTCAGGAAATTTCAATCGTCAAAAGACGCAGCATAGGAGGGGTAAAATGGTAGGATTTTTTATTGGCTTGTTTGTCGGAGCTTTTATCGGTATAACTGTAATGTGCCTTTGTACAGCAGCAGGACAGGCAGATAAGTATGAAATCCGCACAGAAAAGGATAAGTAATTTCGTTAGGTTTGATGATACCATTTCAGAAAAACTTGTGGTATCCTTGTTGGTAAAACGGAGGTGAGAAAATGCCAACAGTAACGATAATACAGCCGACCATAGCAGCAGAACAAAACACAAAGATCCGTTGTGCCGCATATTGCCGAGTATCAAGCGATTCCGAAGATCAGCTCAATTCCTTTATGGCTCAGACAAGATACTATGAGAAAGCTTTCGAAAAGTCTGACAGAGAACAGCTTATTGACATATATGCAGATGAGGGAATAACAGGTACTCGTGAGGACAAACGTGATGAATTTCAGCGAATGATAAGCGACTGCCGGAAAGGCAGGATAGACAGGATATACACAAAGTCTATAAGTCGATTTGCCCGAAACACCAAAGACTGTCTGAAAAACATCAGAGAGCTGAAAAGCTTAGGCATAACGGTGCTGTTTGAAAAAGAGAACATCGATACTGCCGATATGACTGACGAGATGATGATAACGATTATGGGCGGTCTGGCTCAGGAAGAATCGACTTCTATTTCACAGAATTTACGGTGGTCTTGCAGAAAAAGAATGGCTAATGGCACATATGAATTATCGTGTCCTCCTTATGGCTACAAAAAAGTAAATGGCAAACTTGTTATTTGTCCCGAGCAAGCAAAAGTAGTGAAAGAGATATACGATAGTTATCTAAGCGGCATTGGAATGATATCAATAATGAAAAATCTTAATGAACGTAATATCCCCTGCTGTAAAAATAGTGAACGGTGGCATATGATAGGCGTTTCATATATTCTAACAAATGAAAAATATACAGGAAACACACTTCTTCAGAAAACATATTCGACAAACACACTTCCCGTTAGGCGTTTTAAGAATAACGGAAACGCTGATCAATACTACGTTCGTAACACTCATCCTGCAATAATACAACAGGAGACTTTTGATAAAGTACAAAGACTCATATCAGAGAAAAATCAAAAGCAGCCTAGAGGTACGCCACACAATTCAGCCTTACACAAACATATCTTCTGCGGAAGTTGCGGCTCAATACTTATAAGAAAATCCTGCAGAAAAAAATATTATTGGTCGTGCAGAAAACACGATCTTGCAGCGGTGGACTGCCCTACCAAACAAATTTCCGAAGATAAAATCCACTCCGCTTTTATACGTCTGTACAACAAGCTCGTGTATAATTTTAAGCCTGTACTTACACCATTACAGCAAGCCTTGCAGGATCTAAAATACAAAAATACTAAAAGCGGTACGACTATAATTGAAAAGTACAAGGAAATCGCTAAACTGAAAGAGCAAACTCACGTTCTCGCAAGGTTGAAAACAAAAGGCTTTCTTGATGAGGCAAAGTATCTTGAACAAACCACAGAGCTTAACTCAAAGATAGCAAAGTTCCAGACTGAAATAAAGAAACTGAACGTCAGCGATGAAGAAGATGAGACTCTTGAACAGCTTGATATGCTCATAGGATATTTTGAAAAGCGGCAGAAACTTATGGTAGAATTTGAAGAATTAGCGTTTGAGAGTATTGTCGATAAGATAGTTGTAAAAAACCAGAATGAACTGGAATTTCACTTGATTGGTGGATTAGAACTTACGGAAAAAATATGCTCTTGATGTCTTGTATACCAAATTGCAGGGCATTTTTTGTTGGTATTGATACTGGTTTTTTGCAGAGCTTTGTGGTATCATTGTCGGTTGAAAGGAGTGAGTTTATGCCTAAAAACAGAATTATCCCATTCGGTTACTGTATGAAAAACGGTGAGATAATAACCGAACCCAAAGAGCTCTATGCTGTTGTTACAGTATTTAATGAGTATTTAAAAGGCAAAAGCTTGTCAGAGATAGCAGCTTTGATGGAAGTGCCATACAGCGAAAATTCATCTTGGAACAAGAATATGGTCAAGAGAATAATCGAAAACGACAGGTATCTTGGCACAGAAAAGTTTCCGCAGATCATTGACAAAGAAACTTTCAAACTTGCAAACGAAAAACGTGTCAGAAAAGCGACTGTATCAATAGGTCAGACTGAAGAAGTCAAACTGCTGAAACAAATAACTTTTTGCAAAGAATGTGGTCAAAAGCTAACACGAACAAAGGAAGAACTATGGGATTGCAGACGTCCTGAATGTTTCCGATTTGATCATCTGCTTACGGATCAAATGATACTTAGTGCTGTGCTGAATGTGTTCAACACAGTTATCGCTAACCCGACGCTCATTAATACAGACTGCACGATAAGCACATACTCTCCAAATGCAAAGGTCAGATTTCAGCAAAATGAGATAAATCGAATGACAGATATGGTACATACAGATGAAAAGAAGATCAAAGAAGAGCTTTTCAGACTTGCTCAGCTGAGATATGACTGCTGCACTTATGATGACAGTCAGCCAAAAACAGAACTTTTAAAATCAAGGCTTTGCTGCGAACAACTGAATACACTTGATATTGGCTTATTCAAAGCGTGTGTTTCACGAATCTGGATAAGCCATTTTTGTACCATAGAGGTTGAGTTCATCAACGGAGTACACATCAAAAACATTACTGAAAGGAATGACAAAAATGTCCACAGCGCCGAATGTAACGGTGATACCTGCGAAAGTGCAGACAGCTGAAAGTCGCAGTAAATACCACCAGCTAAGAGTAGCAGCATACTGCCGTGTCAGTACCGAGCAAGAGGAACAGCAGAACAGTTTTGCGGTTCAGGTCGCTTACTATACAGACCTTATCAACAAGAAAAAGGAATGGACTCTTGCAGGCATATTTGCCGATGAGGGTATCAGCGGAACGCAGACAAAGAAAAGAACAGAATTTAATCGTATGATAAGAATGTGCAAAAAGAAGAAAATAGACCTCATAATAACAAAGTCTATAAGCCGTTTTTCAAGAAACACGGTTGATTGTCTTCAGTACATAAGGCAGCTGAAGGAATTGGGTATTGGCGTTATTTTCGAAAAAGAGAACATAAACACGCTGACAATGACAAGCGAGTTTATGATAGCTTTGTATGGAAGTTTTGCACAGGCCGAAAGTGAATCTATCAGTAAGAACATACTCTGGGGAAAAGAAAAAGCATATAGAGAAGGAAAAGTAAATTTTCAGTACAAACATCTTCTGGGCTACAAAAAGGGAGCAGACGGCAAACCAGAGATCGTTCCTGATGAGGCGGAAACAGTAAAGCTGATATATAAACTATTTCTTGACGGTTATAGTATGAAAGGTATAAAAAATGTTCTTGAAAGCAAAAAGCTTCTTACCTCAATGGGTAATAAAATCTGGAACGAATCTTTTATCCGCAGTATTTTGAAAAATGAAAAATATGTAGGAGACGCTTTGCTGCAAAAGACATATACGCTTGACTGTATTACGCATAAGGTCGTAAAAAATTACGGCGAACGCCCGATGTATCTTGTGACAGATCATCATGAACCCATAATCGACCGTGACACATACAATAGAGTTCAGCAGGAGCTTGCAAGGCGAAGTTCTAAGCGTAAAATCAGCGATAAAACTACTACCGAGCAAGGAAAATACAGCAGTAAATATGCACTTACGGAACTGCTTATCTGTGGAAAATGTGGCACGCCTTACCGCCGTACAACGTGGACTTCAAGAGGCAAAAAGCAAATTGTCTGGCGGTGTATAAGCCGGCTGGAACACGGCAAAAGATATTGCCCCGATTCGCCCACGATAAAGGAAGAACAGCTCCACAAAGCTATAATACGAGCGATAAATAACTACTACTCTTGTGGGAACGACGTTGAAAAGATCTTAAAAGCGAATATCGGCAATGTGCTTGAATGTCATGGGCAGGAAGAGATCGCAGCGATCGAAAAAAGGCTTAAAGAGATCGACAAGGCAAGAAATGATCTGATAAGTCTCATAGCAGCAGGCGGCTGTGATGAGGACAAGCTGGACAGCGAGTTTGAAAAGCTGTATAAGGAAGAGCAAAGCCTTAGTGAAAGACTTGCAATGCTGAAATCAAAAAATCAAACTTCCGCCGAAACTCAAGCCAAGCTTGATAAGATAATAGATATGATAGAGCATGAAAAGTTTGAGTTGGAAACATTTGATAATGTGCTTATCAGAAAGCTGATAGAATGTGTGAAGGTTCTGAGCAAGACGGAGATACTGGTGATCTTTAAAGGTGGGTATGAGGTCAGGACTGAAATTGAATAACGATCAAAATTTACGGCTTGCGATATATTCGCAGGCTGTTTTTGTTGGGAGGTGTAACATTGTCATTAAATTTTGACGGCATAAAAACGAGAAAATACGGCATTGAGATCGAAATGACTGGACTTACACGGAGTCAGGCGGCAAAAGCTATGGCTAAAGTGCTTGACGGAAGTGTTGAACACGAGGGCGGAAGCTATGACAAATACGTTGTAACTGATTCAAAGAACAGAAAATGGGCTGTAGTTTATGACGGTAGTATCAACTGCTATAACGCAAACGGCGACAGAGCGTCTAAGTCTTACAGCGTGGAGATGAACTCTCCTGTGTTGGAATATGAAGACATACCGCTTTTGCAGGAAGTTGTCAGAGCGTTACGCCGTGCAGGCGGAGTAACAGGGCCTCGGTACTGTGCAGGGACGCATATCCATATTTCAGCGGAAGATTATACCCCTCAGCAGATAAGAAATCTAGTGAACATATTTGCAAGCAAAGAAGATTTTCTGTGGGACGCTTTGCAGGTTTCGACCGCTCGTGAAAGTTACTGCCGCAAAATGGACAAGAAATTTATCAAAGAGATAAACCAAAAGAAACCTACCGATATGGAAACGATAAAGCGGCTTTGGTATCACGGAAGAATGAGCGAGCAGTTTCAGCATTACTCGAACAGCCGATATGTTATCTGCAATCTTCACAGCTTTTTTCAGCACGGGCATTACGAGATCCGTGCGTATAATGGTTCACTTCACGCAGGTGAGGTAAGAAGTCAGATAGTGCTTGCATTAGCCATAAGCAATGCGGCTATGACCAAGAAATATTGTTCTCCGCACGTTTCACAAAGTGATAATATGAGGTACAGTTTCAGAGTATGGCTGCTGGGATTAGGACTTATCGGTGATGAGTTCAAAAATTGCAGAACACATCTGCTGAAACATCTTGAGGGTGACATAGCCTGGCGACACCCAGAGGACGGCATTGCTGCGAGGGCAAGACTTAAAGAAAAGAGAGAGCTTGAGAAACAAGCCACCCGTGAGCAGCGTAACGAGCCTGTGTGCCATTCCGATGATGAAATCGAGTGTATACCCGATGAAAACAACGAGCCGTTAGAAAGCGAATGTGACGGCATTGAAGAACTTGAAATGAGTATGTAAATTTGAAAAGGAGATTTTTATGGAATACAAAAGATTATATATCGCCTATGGCAGCAACATCAATTTGGAACAAATGGCAAATCGCTGCCCGAATTCAAAGGTCATCGGCAAAGAAATGCTGAAAGGCTATGAGCTGGAGTTCAGAGGCGTTGCTACCATTGTGCCGAAAGAAAACGCAGAAGTTCCTGTTCTAATCTGGGAGATAGACGGTAGAGATGAGCACAGTCTTGACAAATATGAAGGTTTTCCGAACTATTACCGCAAAGAGCTTTTTGAGATAGATGTTAATGGCGAAAAGAAGGAGTGTATGGCATATCTGATGAACAACGGTCACATTTCGCCACCGATGAGCTATTATTACAACGTCATAAAGCAGGGATATGAGGCGAACGGTATGGATACAAGCTATCTGAGGGCGGCTCTTGAAAAGTCGGTTTGCGAACAGTATTTTGATGAAGAGATGGACGAGGAATTTGACGAAGATGATGATCTTCAAATGAAGCTTTAAGGAGATTGATTAAATGAGATACAAGGATTTTTATGTGAGAATTACGCCAGACAAATATATCCCCAGGGTTGACAAAAAAGGTGATAAAATTCTCTGTGAGGGCTTTTTGATACGGATTTTTGCTGATGAAAATGGGCAGGACGAGATCGACAATTTTACTGCTGCGGTGGGGTTTGAGATACTGGAGGACAGTTTGGCTGAGGCGGAACAGTTGGCGAAGGATTTTGTGGAGTGTGAGGGGAAGGAGTATCTCAAGGTTGTTAAGTAAGATATATCGTGATTAGATAAAAGGAAACAAGGCAGTATGGAAATTATCGCTTTGTGATCTATTTCACAGTGTTGAATGGATCACAAAGCATTATAGATAAAACGTTTTTCAATTCGCCAAATGCAAGATTTTGCATTATTTGACAACCGAAGGCTTTCGTGATATACTATAATCAAATCGTTATAATGGAATACAATGTATATTAACTGTACTCGAGCATTTAGAAGATAACGTACAAAGTAATAGCAGAAAAAACTGAGACAAGTAACGATACCGCTCATGATACACAATATTGGGGTAAAATAGAGAAAAGACAAAGCACTTGACGGTAAATATGCATTACTAAAACGTGTTGTGAAAATTGATTTAGAAATGTTGAATCTAGATTATTTTATTGAATGATTGGAGAAATCAAAATGGACTGGACAAAATTTAATACTCATGGACAATCATTTAATGATGCATTTGAAGTTATGTGTAATATCCTTTTTGAAGGATGGTGCAAGAGTGAATATAAAGATACTTTGAAATACTTTTCATTTGTTAATGGAAAAGGCGGAGATGGTGGAGTAGAGGCTTATGGAGTACTGGCCTCTGGAGAAGTAATTGGAGTACAGTCAAAATGGTTTCCAAATAAGATGGACGATTCTCAATTTAACCAAATTAAAAATTCTTTTAAAACAGCTGTAAAAGTCAGACCGGAGATTACAAGATATATTGTTTGTATTCCAAGAGATTTATCTTCTAAAAGAGTGGTTAAGAATAATGAAATAGCGAAGACCACAGAAGAAAGTAAGTGGTTGGATTTAGTTGAGAATTTTAAGGAAACAAATCCTTCTGTTTCAGTTGAATTGTGGGATGAAACCACTATTCAAGCGAAACTGATGACACAAGAAACTTTAGGATGTTATAAATATTGGTTTGAAAACACGAATGTGTTTGAAGCAGAGATTGAAAATTCATTTGAGAGAGCGATAAACGGATGGGCGAAAACAAAGTATATACCCGACCTATATTCAACTGGTTACATTCATGACAAATTAGAAATTTTCATAGGGAATTATAGCGTCGTAAAGAGGCGATATAATGGAACGCAAAAGATACTGTCTATTTTTGATTCCCTAAAAAAAGCGTATATGGACATCTTGAAACTTGAGTTTTCTGAACAAGAGAAACCTATTGCTGAAAAAATAAAACTGGATATTGATGTTTTAAACAAATGGATATCCCAATTTAAAAGCATAGAAGAGATTGTAGTTGATGGCGCAGAAGTTGAAAAAAAATTTATTGATGATAGATTTGAACTAAATTGTTCAGTTTCTGAATTAAAAAATTGCTCATTGTCTTTTCGTTATTATTCACATTTTGCACCTGCTATAGAGGTGCTCGGAAACATTGTGAATGAGGTGTATGAGTGTTGTCAAGAGTTGAATAGTGATTTTGATAATCGAATCATTTTTCTTGGAAATCAAGGTACTGGGAAAACATTTGGGATTATAGCAGAAGCTAACATATTGTTAAACGAAAAGAGCCATTTGCCAATCTTGGTTCGTGCTAAAGAGTTTTCGACAGGTGATACTTGGTTATCTATTCTGACGAAAACGTTAGGGTTAGCCAGTACATGGAGTGATAGAGAACTTCTTAAGGCTTTAGAAAATGCAGCGTTGCTAAGAAATAAATCAAATGATACTAGCGAAACAGTTAATATACAGCCCAAATGTCTGATTTGTGTTGATGGAATAGAAGAATCTGCATCTTGGCCTTTTTGGGAGGAGCGAATCGAAGAGGCAAAAGCTTATGAAAAAGATTTTGCTGGCATAAAATTCGTTTTTTTGTCACGTCCATATGTTTTCCCAGATTATTTTAAACGAGATTATAGATCTTGTTTTTGCTGCATGCCAAGTTTCGGTGACATAAATGTGCAAGACCTTTTTGATACTTATATTGATTATTACAACATAGACTTAGACAGGAACATCTGGATAAAAGGAATGCTAAGAACGCCGATGGCGCTCAAGTTGTTCTGTGACATATATAAAAATTCAAAGGTGGGATCTTTGTCTAAAAACTCAGTGGTAATAACAAAGCTATTTCAAAAAAAAATAAATTCTATTGAGATTGTATATAGAAAGGCAGGAAAAGAAACTGATAGTCAAGGTATGGTTATGACCACTCTTGTTATGGTGGCAAACATGCTTACTGATAAAATGGAGCTTTCATATGATGAAATTTATAGTGCATGCAAAGAGCCTATAAAGAGTCATCTGGAAGATATCTTGAAATTTGTAGAGGAAGAAGGATTTATATACTCCCGACAAAGTCAGAAAGATGTTTTTAGCATACCGGAAACTAAATATTCATGGGGTATGCAACCAGCGTTCGATTATCTCATGGCAAGGAAATTATTTGATGCGATAAAAGAGAATAAGACTATTGAGGCCAAATATACGAATGGAATTTATCAGATGCTTTCTCTCATTGCGATAGAGGAAGATAAGAAGCTTATATCTGAATATTCTAATATAAGCCTAAGTGATGAGACAACGTTTGATTTGATTTGTTATGCATTGGCAAACACTTCTGTTGAGATTGCGTCAGTATATCGTGATTATGTAAAAGAACTGATGAATTATTCCTCAGAAGAATTTCGAGAAATATTTGATAGAATTATTATGCCGACAAGTAATGTTCCGGATCATCCGTTAGGAAGTATATTGCTTGATGAATTTTTGAGAGGTTTTGAAAAGCCAGCTCAAAGAGTTATCTGGTGGTCTATACCAACTTACTTGATAGATAGTAATGATTCTTATTGGAGATGTTATACGGAAATTGATACATCTAATATAAAGTTGTCAAATGATGATAATTACTTAGGGTTACCACTTATTTTAGTATGGCGTCTTTCTTCTGTGGACAATGATGTTAGAAAAGAGTGCAGATTAAAACTTACTGAATGGGGAATAAATAACTCTGAACAATTTTTTAATCTGTGTACTTATTGTGCAGATATTAATGATGAGCAAATCATAGAAGATGTTTTTTCTGTTGCTTATGGAATTGCATTGGGGCAAAATGTACAAGATAAATATCTAATCAGTCTTTCAGATTGGATTATGGACAATGTCTTCTCAGATGAAGGGTTAGTTAGGTATGAAAATGTTGTAGTTAGATACTATTGTACAGGTATTGTTAAAATGGCAATCTACAAAAGGGTTTATGATATAGACGTAGAAAATAAAATTATACCACCATATACTTATCAAGCAAGTATTATGCCTGCTTGTGAAGAAGCCTTTGATGCAGGAAGAATGTCTGGTTATGACCCTATAGATTATGATCTTGCTAGATATGTTTTATGTGATCAATTTGATTGCTTTTTTAGGCCTGACCATAAAACCAACAGTTATTCTGAGAAAACTGAAAAACTGATTGATGAATACAGGCGGAAATATAAGAGAAAGTCATTAGAGATGGAAGGTTTGATTATATCGATAGCATATCAGTATTTGTTGAATCAAGGATGGAATAAAAAAGAATTTTGGGAATACAAAGTTAAGAAAAATATCGGAGTAGACGTTGCAATTAGAAGAACATTTTATCCAGCTACACATGGCGAACGGTCTAAGATAATGAGTGTTGCTGAAAAGTATGTGTGGTGTGCGAGACATCGCATAGAAGCGGTACTGGCAAATATTACGAAGAGTAGCGACTACTGTGGAAATGCAGCATATATCAATGACTATTCGGATTTGGAGAGTTCCATAAATAATGCATATCAGGATTACATTAATTATAAGCAAAGAGACCAAAAAGAAAGTTGGATTCATACAGATCAATTGGTACGCACTCAGAATGAAGACTATTCAAAAAAAAGCATTGAAGCATGGATGTCAGACGAAGACGTACCGAGGTTTTCTGCGTGGTTTGAAGATAATCAAGGAGAAGAAATACTTTATGCTTATACAAACATTTCTAATGATTCAGCTGGCATTGAAGAAACAATTTGGATATCTTCAGGTGTTGTTCAGCGTGCTGAATTTGATGATTTTATAAAACTAGTGAACATTTATTGGGAATCAAGGATCGATTTATTAAATGTTGAAAAATTTCATGCATGGCAGGATTGTCAATGTTATTGTACTCCACAAGAAGTTTGTACTATCCAAAGTCATAAAGAAGTAGAAAATAGCATTTCTATTGAAACAGATGGCGTTGCAGTAAAACTACATAAATTAGTGACAGAATGCACAACTGAACATGCAGAAGATATCGAGAGTATATTTGAGTTGCCTAGTAGATTATTAAGGGAGTTAACAGGAATCACATATGGTGACGGTTATCAATATTTGAATAAAGAAAGCGAACAGCTTGCTAGGTATATAAGCGTAGGGAAGAATTGGAAGAATCAGCAGAAATATCTATTGATGAATATGGAAACTTTAAGAAATGCACTTGATCAAAACCAATATACGATGTTCTGGTTGTTTAGAGTATATCGTTCGCCGTCGAATAAAGCTTATGAAACTTTTGGTAGAGATATTATGCATGACACTGATAGAAGTTTTGTAGTTTGGCTAGATGGAGATGAATACAAATATGTTGAACTACAAAAAAATTGAGCCACCTCGTACAAAAACAGGCGAATACGAATCCATATTAAAAAATTACTGTTCTGATGTTGAGCAATAAAAAAGATATACTCAAAAAAGCATATATGTTTTGTAACAGACAAATTTTGTATGACAGAAGTGTTGCTTGTAAATTAAGCAAATGAAGAAGTATTATTTGACGTATATTTCATTTGATTGGGTAGAGTTTAGTCATCTATTTTATAGTCACAACACAAAAAGCTTGCAGACTTCTGCGGGCTTTTTTTGTTTTATCTTGACAGGTATGACTGCGATATGATATAATCGAAAAAATCAGAATGTCATGGGGTGGTAGAGTTTATGAAAAGGCACGTTTTGATACTTTTTGCGGTTGTCATTTTCACGCTTACACTTGCCGGCTGCTCGTCTAAATATGATGCTGAGGACTTTATCGGAAGCATTCCTAGTTTTTTCATAACCCTGTAAAGACTTTCAAGACAGCGTGTATACCCTTGTTTCTTGAGACGATGCCATAGTTCGGGAAGCTCAAGTGTCGGGTTCCGTTTGTGATACCTTTTGATAAGATCTATTTCTTCCTTGGTATGCTCATTGGGATGATGATGCGGTCGGCGTGATTTAACTGCATGGGACTCCACACTTCCGTCCCAGCGTTTCAGCCAGAAATATATATATGAACGTGATTTATTGTATTTTCTGCTCGCTCGGCTCACTCCATATTTCTTTGCGTAATTCATTAAGGATTGACGAAACTTCATATCTTGTGTTATAGTTTAGATATTAGAGTGATTGTTGAACCAGGCGGTGAAGGGATAGTAACTGGCTTTCCTATTAATCGCTAATTATGAGAGGAGATTAAAATGGTAAAAGACGCATATGATATGTTCTTCAAAAATATCTCTATGCAATTTCATGACGGCTCTCTTGTGAATGCTCTTGTGGAAGATGCTGAAGAACTGGCGAAATATGGAGAAAAACGGGTGGCTCTTGAAAATTTTTTGGAGAACGTTTTAGCTAATGAGGTTACGATTTCAAAAGAAGCTGTCACTTTAGCAGAAAAAGCATTCAGTGATGCTCCAAATGATTATGATATAGAGCTAATAAACGAACTGAAAAAAACCGATGTTACGTAAGGGGATGATTTGGATGCCAATGGACAAAAAAGATCAACTTGCAGAATTAATTTCAAATGCGGAAACTTCCTTTTATAATGGGCAATTACAAGAGGCGTTCAGTCTTTCTTTATCAGCTATAAAACTCGATGAGAACTGTGCAGATGCGTATCAGTGTGCTGCAAATGTTTGTATGTCACTCAGCAGATACGAAGATGCAATTGAGTATTATCAAAAAGTTCAAATATATATAATGTTAATAACGCAAATCGAAATGAACTTATAGTTAGTAATATTGTAGACTCAATGTCGGATTCAGATATTATGAGCTTTTTGACCTACCAGAATGCTGGTGGAATGAACACCGATTTTACGAGTGTCAAAAGTGCGTTGAAATGGGATCCGATTTATTACAGCAGAACTGCTAATGCTAGTTATGGAATTGGTTTAGCAGCAGTTATACTCAATGATGAGGCTATGGGGTATAACTCTAAAATTATTTTTATTACTGACAGCAGTGTATCAGTTGACAGTAGATTTCTTAAGCTTGCAATTAATAACAAGATACCTATTTACTTTTTCTGTATTGGTGATTTTAATACAGCTGCATTGATAGGTTATGCACAGCTGACAGGCGGCAAGGTATACTCTGCTAAGACCGCTGCTGAAATAAATCAAAGCTGCAATGAAATAGGTCCTAAGACCTTTGTTGGAGAAACAGACACTGATGGTGACGGTTTTACAGATATTGAAGAAATGAGCGGTCTTATTGTAAGCTCAAATTGCAAAATTGTTAATACCGAGTATATGAAAGCTGACACGGATGATGACGGCCTTGATGACAATGAAGAAGTCGATGTTGAACTTACGAAGGTTGAAGTACCTGGAAAGCAGGGCAATCCTTCAACGTTCAAATACTATCATCATATGTGGTCGGATCCGTCTGATCCGGATACAAATGGGGATGGGACGGTAGATTCAAGTGATTTAAATCCATTAGTGTATTCGTTTGTTCCATATTTGGATATACTATGTGAATATGCTCAGAATTACTGCTCAGATAATAATTTACGAAATAAAGACGATGAAATAACACTTGTATTAGAATTTTTACGCAGCACTAAATACATTGGCACAAAGTGGAACATTACAGCTGGTAATATAAATGAGAATTTTATAGCATATGTTAAAGATAACAATATTGATGTATATAATTACTTCCTTGGAGATGATAATGCTGTGGAAGAACTCTTTGATCCATTGACGAACGAAAAGTATGATTTAAAACATCTTGCCGCAACTATGAATGCTTATTTTGAAAAAAATGATATTAAATCCATTTATTCTACTTATTATGGTTCAATGAATGATATGGCTGGTTGGGCAGGGGACTTACAACAAGTGATAGATCAAGATATTTTATATGGAAAAGATCAATACTATGCGCATAATATGAGTATAGAAGCCGCATATCAGGAAATGAGTACATATTTAGGTAATCGTTCGAATTCACATTACGGAATTAGTGATGTAATTGTTGATGCAGATGCAGTTAATTTATACTATGAGTATAAAGATAATCCCAATATGGACTTAAATGAATTGCTTAACAATTATTTAATAAAAATGAACAACAAGCAAAGGTTTTCTGATTTTATATATAATATTACAGGTTCAAATGAACGATCTGATTTGAAAATACTTGCTACATCATATATTTGACCTCCTATGGATTTTCTTTCTGCTGGTTGCGTGTATAGTTCATCTACTTGTAATTTAATAACTGAAAATATGATATATGGTTTTGCAAGTGCATTTTGCGATTATTATTTTGACTTAGCTAATTGAGGTTTAGTATGAAAAAAGTATTGGTAGTTGTCGGCATTATTATTTCTGCAGTAATTATTTCAGGCATTATTGTTGGTTTGGGTAAGAATGAAAAAACACTGTTTAATGAAAAAATTGAAACTGATAATAATGTTTTAATTTCAATCAAAGTTATTGAAAGCAATAAAGGTTGGCAACCTGATAAAACTATGATTATATCCGATGAAAATGAGCATTTGATTAGATATGCCATTGGATTTGAGGACTATACCAATTATCTGCCAAGTTATTATTTTTGCTATGATATAAATCCCAATGAATATTTGGTATGGGTTTATCAGCAAAATGGTAATGAATTTATTTACTATTTCAATACCGATACACAAGAAAAATATATGCTGGATTATAATAACATTGGCAACAGGACGGAAACTTTTTATGTTGCTGTCGATAAAGTTATAAAGTCAAATTTTTTATCTAAAATAGATTCTAAAATCAGTAATATGAATAAATGGAATAGCTATTTGTCAAACACTTAGGAGAAATCAGATAGCACAGCGATTGTTTTTCAGATGTTGAGGAAATGTCCGGATTACTTGTTGATTCAGGCTACAATCCCATTAAACCCAATTATATGAAACCTGATACCGACGATGACGGTTTTGACGACAACGTTGAAGTCGATGTTGAGCTTACGAATGTTGAAGTACCTGGAAAACAGGGCAATCCTTCAACTTCAAATATGTGTTATGAAAAAATGATTTTTTGGTATAAAGGAGATCAATTAATTAATATGCGCTATGCATATTAACTAATGTGGGGGTGTTGATATGTTTGCACCAAGATGTCCATGGTGTGGCGCAATAATTCCAATAAACTTCAAAAGAAGAGAACTTCGTTTTATGACGGATTTTTGTTCAAAGTGCGGACACGAGATCAAACTAAAAAAAGACAGCAGGCAATTCTGGTTAAATGCCTTATGCAATGCATCTTTGGTCGCACTGCCAGCTATTAAATATGAAAATACAGTTTCTTCACATATAGGTATCCGTACTATAAGAAGTTTCGACCACCCATATGTTAAAGTCAGCAAGCATTATGTTCCCGAAAAAAGAGCAAAATATAAAATAGTATGGGATCAGAAGAATGTCAAACACCCTAATTTTTGGATCATAGAAGATACTGTCATAATACTGTGTTTTGTAGATAAAAATGATATCGCAATTTCGCCGATGATAGCCGCAGCTTTATACACTATCGAAAAGGTCGATAAATGCACCTCGAAAGGGATACTTTCTTTTGTAAAATATGGACTGCTTGACAAGGACTATGCTGCGGGGACAAATTTTCTTGTATACTGTGAAAATAAAGTTGTCGGCAGAGGTGTTCTTGAAGATGATATACATTATCCGTCATTTTGAAATCACAGTAAATATATAACATAAATAGTGCATAGGAGAAATGAATATGAGAGTATACTGTCGATGTGGAAATATGCTTACAAATCAGCTTGACCCTAACGATACGGAATATTATGTTTATTCAGACAGAGAATGGTGTGAGATACAGAAAAACGAATACATACACGTTTTGGACATTCCCTATCCTCGCTATAATGTTTGGCATTGCGAAAAATGTGGCAGAATAACTTTGTTTGATGATTCTTACAATTTAGTAAAAGTATATAAGCCGGAAGAATAGTCGTTTAAGATCATAACACAAACTTTGCCCTCGGAGAACAACATTGAAACAGCTTTTAAATTTCGAGATACAAATTTACGATATCATAAAAACGTCCTGCACAAACAGCACGAACACCCCCTCGCCTGCCTGCGATAACCTTTACAAGACTAGGTTTATTTTTGCTGACGGCGAGACGATATTTTCCCCTGCGCATTTTTGCCAAAAACTTAAAAGCCGTGGTTTGCAGGGCGTTTCGATTGTCCGAAACGGCGATCAACTTGCCCTGCCCGAAAGCGCATTTGAGTTTGATAAGATTTGCTTTTTTGAAACAAAATTCAAAAGCAAGCATAGCATTTGGACGATCGAAAGAGTTTGGCAAAACACCCATTGGTATGTAACATACCGTGAGATAAGCGGAGTGAAGAAAGCGCTTTTTTACAAGGTCTGCCCAAGCAGTCCCGATATCAAACAATGTATATCCGATCTGAAAAATGCGATACAAAGCGCACAAAAGCTTTGCGATACTATCGGCTATCACGGCTTTGAAGAAGATTTTCAAGAAGCCCACCGTCTTTTGAATGATACCGACCGCCTTGACAACGTGCTGAACGGCGCTTTGTCCGCCTGCGTTTTCGCAGGAATGGGAAGCTGGAACGACGAAGTTGCGGCGATATGCGAGGATAAAAATATCCCCCAGCACCAATACACCGAGGTCACAAACGCCCTGTTTTCGGCAATTTTGAATGTTGTATGCGGAATATGCAGCTACTAAAAATATACAATTTATAGGAGAGATAATATGAGATTTGTATGTCGATGTGGGAATATGCTCACAAATCAGCTTGACCCTAACGATACAGAGTATTATGTGTACTCTGATCGTGAATGGTCTGAATTTGAAAAAAAGGGGTGGATATATTTTTTAGATGTCCCTGATCCGAAATATGATGTGTGGAGATGTGAAAAATGTGACAGAATATATTTATTTAAAGAGAATAAGGTTGTAAAAGTTTATAAGCCGGAAGAATGAATGCAATCCAAAGCATTTATGGAAAATCAGCAGTTAGAGAGAATTATTTGGACAAAGTAGGCATTGTAATATGTAAGAACTATTTCGACGGCTTTATTGATAAGAGATGGAAATATGTTGTATTATAACAAAACTTAGTGACAAACGGTGGTGAATTTATGAGTTTAAACAAAAGATGTCCTTGGTGTGGAGAAATCATAAAAGGTCGATTTTTTCAAAGAGGCCATTATCATTGTCCCCACTGCGGTAACTATAGCAAAATATATAGATCCGGTTGGATTTATGGGTTAGGAGCTATTGTAGGATTTGCTTTTATTATCTTTTTAAAATATGTGCTTGCAATTTATAGCGTACTGATATTCTGGACGATCTACTCTATAATTTGTATTGCTTTGCCCTTGGAGATGGAAACGAAACATTTCATACCTAGGAAAAAAGGCACTGCGAATTTTACTTTTATAAAAGATTTTTCGTTGATCAAACGAAAAATCTTGTTTTCAGAAAAACGAATTTTCCCGATTTGCTTTGTAGATATAAATGATAAGCCCATTTCACATACTCTATGTATTTCTGTTGAAGATGTAAAATTTATATCTTCAGAATCTTTTGACGCTAATATAAAATCCATTCCTATATCAGATCGCAATATTGACTTCAATAAAGGAGAAAGATTTTATATGTTTTATAATAATGAAAAAGTTGCTTATTGTGAATTGAAAAGCGATATTGAATAACTTGGAAATTAGATCCTTAAGCAATAATACGATCGCCATACAAATCAAGAGCTGCAATTAAAAATAGGAATCTATGCAGAAAGTAGAGAAGGTGAACAGAACTGACCGTCAGAATTGAATGCTCCGAAAATAGCAATAGATATGAAGAAGTGACGATAGAGATTTAATAGAAGTTTGTTACTTATATCAAATATGGAAGATTATCTTTACACTCGTACAAATTGATGACAATATCTCAAACTTAATAATGTTCCTAACGACAGCCGTACTCATAAAGTGAAAGTCAAGGGTGGGGATTTTTTTAGTCAAGCACACCAAATCTGGTGGGCTTCGCTCGCGGGGGATCGTCACGATGTTGTCACCTCCCTACCATAGTCCTATGCTGTCGAACAAATGCCGTTGTGAGATGTTTTCGGCAACTCTTATCATTACTTTGTCATAGTCTGACATAAAGCTGTCCACATCTTCTATGGCGGTGAAGCCGCTGTTGGTCTATACTCATATCTTTATCTGTTAAATCCTATATGCTTTTGTTCTTCTTCAAGGGTATCGTCCTCGGTGAGGTCAAAGTCACGGGCTTTTAGAGTCACGATATCGTCCATTGTCATGGTGCTGAAATTCTGTCTTGTGAGCCTGAGTGCCTGACCGAACAGTGCTCCCTCTATAAGATTTCTTGCAAATCTGCCGTTGCCGAAATTCGGCTTCTTGCAGACCCTTTCAAGAAAAGGCAGGAGCGTTTCGTCAACGTCGTCGGCAAGCTTATGTTCATTGTTTTTAGCCATAAGATGGACGATACTAAGAAGCTCCTCGGCGGTATAGTCCTCAAAATTGACATGGAACGCTATCCTTGACCTCAGGCCAGGGTTGCGGTCGAGGAAGTCGTTCATTTCCTTTGGATAGCCTGCGAAAATGACTACCATATCGTCACGGTTGTTCTCCATTTCCTGCACGATAGTGTTTATGGCCTCATCGCCATAAGAGCCTGAGCGGTCATCGCAGAGGGAATAGGCTTCGTCGATAAAAAGCACTGAGCCTTTAGCTTTCTTGAACATATTCTTCACCTGAACGGCTGTCCAGCCAACATATTTTCCAACAAGGTCGGAACGTCCGCACTCGATAAGGTCGCCTTTGGAAAGCACGCCGTTTTCTTTGAGTATTCTTGCAAACAGCCTTGCAACTGTGGTCTTTGCTGTGCCGGGGTTGCCTGTGAACACCATATGCATGGCTGTTCGGCTTTCTTTCATGCCCTTATCGGCAAAAATTTTCTGCGCCTTTGAATATGTTATCGCCTTTTCGATAACGCTCTTGGCGGAATCAAGTCCGATAAGCTCCTGAAGCTCGCTGTAGGCAGAGCCTTTTATCTCCTTGGCTTCTTCCCTGTCATAAAGCTTTTTGAAGTTTGAATACTGGGGATAGATTTTTGTTTTCAGGACATTTGAATACCAAGTATCGTACATACCCATAAGCTCGCTTGCTCTATATGGTGTATCCTTTGCGCACAGGGAAAGGAGGTCTTTATCGCAGGAGGTATTCTCTTCTCTGCAAAGCTTTCTGAGATATTTATGTGCATCTTCGTTTTCTACAGTATCGTCCGCAAGCTTCACGAATGTGATAGCGCCGAGTTTTTCTTCCACAGCGTCAGGGAGAGAAGGTCCGTCATTTGAAAAGGTAAAAATAAACTGTATCTCATTTTTGTAGACATTGATGAGGTCAAAGAGGATATCGGGGATAGTTTCATCGGCTGTACAATTATCGCTGTTGGTACACTTTAAACCACAACAATTCATTATGATGGTAGAGCCGCTGCAGACACGGAACAGTTCACGGATATCTGAGCTTCGGGCTGATAAATTATAAAGGTCGAGGACGGTATATCTTGCACAGCCTAGTCTGTTATTTGAATACAGGGAGCTTACAAGGGTATCGGCAAGCCTATGGGCATTATCGCTTTGGACCAAATAATGTACCGGTATGCCTTTTGTCACACCGACGCTGTTCTTTCTGAAAATTCTCTTAAGCTCAGGCTCAAAGGTATCTGAGCAGAGATATTTTTTTGCTACGGTGAGAGCGTCTTTTTTATCAATGGACTTTGTGATATTTTCGCTTATGTACGATCTTCTATAGTTACTGAACAGGTCGTCCAGTTCATAGTCATTCAGCAGTTCTTCATCGAACTTGAAATTATCATGATAGCCGTTGGGGATCATTCTTTTGAACGTTTCCACTGTTATTTCCTCGAAGCTTATATCCACGCACTCAAGCTTTATAAATGAAAAGAAGTTCTTTACATAGGCTTTCACGTCGGCTTCAATGTCTGTCATCATTACCCCTATGGTCGCCTGATCTTTTACGGCGCTTGATATAAAGGCGCAGTTTCTGTTGGGCATGGTGCGTGCCATTTCATTGAACTCGTTTATAAGCTGGTTTTTCTCATCAAAGAATGTATCGTACTCTTCTTCATTATCTCTTGTTCTTCTGATAATAGACTCTTCAAGTATACATCTTGCTCTGTAACAACGCATAAAAATCCGCCTCCGTGGTCTTTTCTCATTCTTGTTTTTCGTCTGTATCTGCATTATAGCACCCGGAATGTTCAAAAATGTGGACATAGCGGAAGTTTTTAATATCCGAAATTTTACTCATGGTGGGTGGTATGATAAGTGCAACACAAAATGAAAGGGGTATAGGAGTTAAAAGGATACAATTGACAAAATAAAGCAAAAGTGATATATTGGAATAAAGATATCACAGAACAGGAGGGCAAAAATGTCATATACAAAAACAGATATGCTTTCGCACAAGATCATTGAGATACTCAAAGAACACAGTGATGAAAAGCACCCCCTTACTCAGCAGCAGATCTGCGGTTATCTTGAGGAAAAGCTTGGCATAAAGCCTAACCGCAAGACGGTGGCTCAGCATTTGAAGAGCATAATAGGCGATGAAAGCTGCAATGTTTTCATCGCAGACAATGACAACGATGATGATGATAAAAGCGATAAAAAATACATCACAGATATTTACTACGCCTCTGACATCACCGCTGAGGAATATGAGTTTCTGGCAGACAGCATCATATACTCGCCAATGCTCCCTGCGGACTATGTGAGGGATCTGATAAAAAAGATAAACAGCTTATCTACAGGTAACACAAAGAGCAAGGAAGCCAATCTCAGAGAGACCTTTCACTATGGCAACAAGAGCATTTTTTTGGTGATAGAAAATATCAAAGAGGCTATGAACACCAACAGGAAGCTTGATGTTACCATAAGCGATTATGACAAGAACGGCAAACTTCTCACTAAGAACGACCCACAGAGCGGTATAAAGCTTCAACGTGTTATGCTCAGCCCTTATGGCATCGTTATGGCAGACGGCTTTTACTATCTCCTTGCAAGTGATGTTCGTTACGATGATCTTCGTCATTTCAGGATAGACAAGATCCTAAAGGCGAGTATCTGCGAAGAGGACGGCTCTATGAGAGATGTAAAGACGCTTAGCAATGTTCCGAAGGATCTGAAGCCTGTGCAATACAAAAATCTTAACAGGTATATGCTTGACGGGACTGTGGAGCGTGTACATATCAACATAAAAAAGAAAGACATAAGTCTTGTGCTTGATACATTCGGGAATGAGTTCACCTGCAATAAGGTCATAGGTAATGACGATATCTATGACGTGACGTTCAGGGCAAATATCCAGACGGCTGTACGCTGGGCAATAGCTAACAGAAAAGCTGTGAAGCTGACCTCGCCAAAGAAGGCTGTGGATATTGTAAAAGAAGAGATCTCGGCATTGTCTGAGATGTATGGAAATCAAGAGAGGTGACTAAAATGAATGTAAATACAGTTAATTTTGGAGATATCATAAAAGAGATAAGTCATGGACTTATGGCGGAGAGCTACATTTCGGACAATGAGTTTACTAAGCCATGCGAATATCTAAGGCTTGTGGACATTGACGACGGCGTTATTGCGGAAAACTGCATTGAGATAGTTTATGACAGCAAGCGTTTTGAGAAATATGCCATACAGGACGGAGATGTGATACTTTCTACCACGGGCAAGAATTTCAAGGTGATATGTGCAGGCGATATGGGGGACAGAAAGCTTCTTGTTTCACCAACGCTTATAAGGATAGGACTTGACAAGGAGAAGGCTGACCCTTACTATATTGCGGCTTATCTTTCATCGGCAGAGGGAAAGGCTATGCTTGACGGCTGTCGCAGTGGAAAGGTACTAAGGATATTGCACACAAAGGGGTTGAAAGAGTGTGAGATACCTTTGCCGACTATGGAGGAGCAGAGAGAGATCGGCGAAAAATACCGACATCGTCTTCATGAGATAAGACGGCTTAAAGCTGATATAGAGGGGCTTTATGAGGATATAGAGATGATGAGATAGAAAAAATTGATCCGCATTGCGTACAAGAGAGTGTCGCTGTGCGGATCTTTTATATTGTTTGGAAGCGTTCTTCCACTTGAAAATTTCATAAATACGCTATATAATAAGGATATATCTGAAAAGGGGTGGAGATATGACCTTACAGCAGCTTAAATATGTGGTGGCTACGGCGGAGAAAGGTACTGTCAGCGAGGCGGCACAGTCGCTTTTTATTTCTCAGCCTAGTCTTACTAACGCTATCCGTGAGCTTGAAAAGGAAATGAATATCACTATATTCATACGCACAAACAAGGGCATAACGGTATCAAAAGAGGGTGAAGTCTTTTTGGGCTATGCAAGGCAGGTGCTTGAACAAGCGAGCCTTCTTGAAGAAAAATACTGCGGAAAACAACACGGCAAAAGGCAGTTTTGCATATCCACTCAGCATTACTCCTTTGCGGTGAACGCTTTTGTTGACCTTATAAAAGAGTTTGGCGGAGATGAATATGATTTCAGTATTCGTGAAACACAGACACACGAGATAATCGAGGACGTGGCGAGAATGAAAAGCGAGCTTGGCATACTCTATCTTAATGATTTCAACGAGCCTGTGCTTTCAAAGGAGATAAAGTCCAAAGAGCTTAAATTCACGGAGCTATTTTCTGCAAAGCCACACGTTTTTGTAGGCTCTGCAAATCCCCTCGCACAGAAAAAGTCTGTGACTCTTGATGATCTGCTCCCATACCCTTACTTATCATTTGAGCAGGGGGAATACAACTCTTTCTACTACTCGGAGGAGATATTCAGCACCATAAAGCGGCCAAAGAATATCCGTGTCCGTGACCGTGCGACCCTTTTTAATCTTCTTATCGGTCTTAACGGCTACACCATTTGCAGCGGTGTTATTGACGAAAAGCTCAACGGCAGTGATATCGTGGCTGTTCCCCTTGAAGCGGAGGGGTCGATGCGCATTGGCATAGTTACTCACAAAAAGGTACTTTCTAATCCACTGACGGAATTTTATATCAATGCACTGAAAAAATATATAGGCGAGGAAACAAGGTTGACAACATGAGAAATATGTGATATTATAAAAACATACAAAGCCTATAGGAATTATGTATAAAGGAGATTTTTTCATGACAAAGCTTATAAAGCTTGAACATAATATAACCGATACTATAAAAGAGTCGCAGATAAAGCTTGGGTTTACCCCTAATGCGGTGACGCTTTTTTATCCTCTTGACTCACTCAACGCCATAACAGGGGGCGAACTTACTGCTGAGGAAATGATAAAAGCCATAGACGAATACAAAAGTGAGATACTTTCATGCAAGGCTTCGCTTGCCCAGGACGGCAGGATAGCTGTTACGGTATCAGAGGAGAGCGTGAGGGCTATCCACGAAAAGGTGGAGGCAAGCCCGTTCCTTGTGGAGTTTATCGGTGCGGTAAAAGAGGGGTGTTCTCTTGAAAGAGCGGCTGAGATATTCAGAAAGTACAATAAGAACGCTGTTGTAACTGCTGCACCTGACGATGAATTTGACCTGCTTGCATACTTTCCAGACGGAAAGCCTGACGGCTGTAGATACTGTTTGCAGGACGATCTGGGCGGCATAACATATCACAGATTCACCAAGCTTGACTATGACGCACTTTATCCCGAAAAGTCAGGAGATAACACAGAAAAATGAAAAATTTCACCTGCATAAGCGTAAATCACAAGCTTTGCGGACAAGCCTTTCGCAGCCTTTTCACATTTGACAGCGCTCAGTGTGAAAAGCTGCTTTTTGACGTAAAGGACCTTTCACCTGTGCTTATTTGCACCTGCAACAGGACGGAGCTTTACTTTTGCGGAACACCTGAGGAGGGCATAAGGCTTCTTTGCGAACAAAGCGGAGTGGAGATCGCAAAGCTCAAACGCAAGGTCATGATATTCACAGACAAGACGGCAGTAAAAAGGCTTTACAGCGTTGCCTGCGGTATAGAGTCTGCGGTCATAGGTGAGGACGAGATACTTGGACAGGTTCGCCGTGCATATGATCTTTCAAGGGAGCGCATTGGGCTTTCCTCTGAGGTGAACATGATATTTCAGGGGGCTATCGCTTGTGCGAAGAAAATAAAGACGGAGACGGAGCTTTCAAAGACTTCCGTTTCCACGGCTACTCTTGCGGCTAAGGAAGCGGCACATTACAAAGATAATGTCAGGGTGATGCTTCTTGGAGCAAGCGGAGAGATAGGCTCGCTGGTCTTGAAAAATCTTCTTTCATACAAGAACGTAACCGTGCTTGCAACGACACGTTCACACAGAAATGCACTGGAATATGTTTCAGACGATCCAAAGCTTGAGCTTATACCATACGAAAAGAGATATGAGCGCATTGGTGAATGTGACTGCATAATTTCGGCGACTTCAAGCCCCCACTACACTGTTACGGCGGATATGCTCAGTGATAATGAAAACAAGCTTTTTATAGACCTTGCAGTGCCGAGAGATATTGACCCTGCCGTGGAAAAGCTTGCAGGGGCTAGGCTTATAGACATGGACTTTTTCACGGAGCTTGCCAAAGAAAACAATCTCAAAAAGCTTGACAGCGTGGAGAGGTCAAAGCTTATCATTGACGAGGAAACTGACGAGCTTGAAAAGCAGCTTATGTTCCATGATTTTCTTCCGCAGTTTGAGAGCCTTGACAGAAGACTTTGCGAGGTTTCGGCGAAAGAGCTGTTTTTCAGACTAAAGTCGGAGCTTGATTCACAGACTTTCGGCAAGGTGATAGAAGTAATAAAAGAATACGGAGAATGACGATGCCATACTTTCCTTTTTTTGCGAATATTGAGAATATGCCATGCCTTGTGGTGGGTGGCGGACAGGTAGCTTTGAGAAAGATCGAAAAGCTTCTTGATTTTTCGCCTATAATAAAGGTGGTGGCATCAAAAGCTTGCGATGAGATAAAGGTGCTTGCGGAAAGAGGCATGATAACACTTTTTGAGCGTGCTTTTAAGGACAGCGACATAGACGGCAGTACATTTGTGATAACTGCCACAGGGGACAGAGGTGTAAACAGGCACATTTCTCAGCTTTGCAGGCAAAGGCACATTCCATGCAACGCAGTTGATGACCCTGAGAGCTGTACGTTCTTCTTCCCTGCCATTGTTACAGAGGGGGACGTGTGCATTGGCATTTCAACAGGCGGAAAAAGCCCCACCCTTGCTTCTCACCTGAGAAAGACGATCCAATCGCAGACAGAGGGCAGGCTTGGGGATATATGCAATGTCATGGGAAAAGCCCGTGACTATGCACTTGAAAACATATCCACGGAGCAGGCCAGAAAAAAGGCTATGGCAGAGGTTCTGAAAAAGTGCCTTGAAAGTGACGTGCTTCCAACAGAGGAACAGCTTATAGAGATGATAAAGGAGCGAAAATGAAACTGAGAGCAGGCACAAGAAAAAGTCCACTTGCAATGGCGCAGACTTATATGGTACTTGACATGATAAAGGCGGCTTTTCCTGAGTGTGATACCGAGATAGTCACCTTCACCACAAAGGGCGACAGACAGCTTGACAGACCTCTTGACAAGATAGGCGGCAAGGGTGTGTTCGTCACGGAGATAGAACAGGCTTTGCAAAGGGGCGAGATAGACTTTGCAGTACACAGTGCAAAGGACTTGCCTGTTACGCTGGGCGAAGGTCTGGAGATATCGGGAGTTTGCCCTCGTGGGAACTATCGTGATATGCTTGTGACCAAAAAAGGCGTTGTATTTAACGATTGTGATGTTTTCACTGTTGGCACAGGGAGTCAGCGCAGACGTGGGGGCTTTGCAAGGCTTTATCCTAACGCAAAGTTTGCTGATATAAGAGGCAATGTTGGTACACGCCTAAAAAAACTTTCTGATGGGCTTTATGACGGCATAATACTTTGTGCGGCAGGAACGGAGCGTTTGGGACTTTCCCTTTCGGAATACGAGGTAAAAGAGTTTGAGCCTTGGGATCTTTTGCCTGCACCTTGTCAGGCTATAATTGCAGTGGAATGTGCAAAGGAGAGCAAGGCGGCTGAGATAATTTCGCAGGTATCACACAAGGAAACTATGCTCAGGTTTGAAACCGAGCGTGAGGTGATAAGACTTCTGGGTGCGGACTGCACTGTGCCTGTGGGGGCATACAGCGAGATAAACGGGGAAAAGATATCTCTCACTGTTTCAGACGGCAAGGGGCATTTTGCTCAGGGCGAAAAAGAGATAGAAAAAAGATTTGAACTTGTTAAGGAGCTGACTGATAAGCTATGAGCGGCAGAGTTATAATAGCAGGGGCAGGCTGTGGAGATTATGACCTTATCACAATGAGAGGTTATGAGGCTCTGAAAAGCTGTGACGTGGTGATATATGACAGCCTTATAGACAGCCGTTTGCTTGACTTTTGCAAGGACGGTGCGGAGAGAATATGTGTTGGAAAGCGTGCAGGCAGACACAGCTCCACGCAGGAGGAGATAAACACGCTTCTGGTGGAAAAAGCCGCAGAGGGCGGTGTTGTTCTCAGGCTAAAAGGCGGCGACCCTTTTGTGTTCGGCAGAGGGGGCGAGGAGATAACTGCACTCAAAGCCGCAGGCATACCATACAGCCTTATACCGGGGGTGACTTCCTCGGTGGCAGTGCCTGAGCTTGAAGGTATACCGGTGAGCCACAGGGGACTTTCAAGGAGCTTTCATGTTATAACAGGTCACACGGCGGACGACCTGCTCCCTGAGCATTTTGAAAGCTATGCAAAATGCGGCGGAACGCTTATTTTTCTTATGGGGCTTAGAAATCTCCCTGAGATAGCAGGCAGGCTCATTGAAAACGGCATGGACGAAAATACTCCTGCGGCGGTGATATCAAAGGGGGCTACCCCTGAGCAGAGGGCTGTAAAGGGCTGTCTTGGCGACATTGCTGAAAAAGTGAAGAGAGAGGATCTGCCTGCGCCTGCTGTGATAATAGTTGGAGAAACCGCCGGGCTTGATCTTTCGCCTACCTATCTGCCGCCACTTTATGGAGTTTCTGTGGCTGTCACTGCCACAAAGGGGCTTTCAAGGAGGCTCATAAAGTCGCTCAATGCACTTGGGACGTATGCTCACCGCTGCGGCGGATTTGAACTTAGGGAGCTGCACGATTGTGACACAGAAAGGGCTTTTCAGCGGCTTTCAGAGGGCTTTTACAGCCATGTTGCTCTTACAAGTCCAAATGGTGCGGAGATATTTTTGAAAAGGCTTAGAGAAAGCCGTATTGACATAAGGAAGCTAAGGGGAGTGAAGATAGCTGTCATAGGCAAAGGCACTGGGGCGAAGCTTGAAAAGGCTGGGCTTTATGCAGACATAATGCCTGAAAAATTCAACAGCGTGGCTCTTGGAAATATGCTCTCAGACACTCTTACTTGTGAGGACAGGCTTCTTATAGTACGCTCCTCGGAGGGGTCAGCGGAGCTTGTTAAGCCATTGGCTGAAAAAGGGCTGAACTTTGATGATGTTCATATTTACGAGCCTGTTTACAGCACAGGCGAGAAGATAGATGATGACTACGCTGTGTTTGCGAGCGCAGGCGGAGTGAGGAGCTTTTTCCGTGGCGGCGGAAGCTTATCAGAGAATACAAAGTGTATCTCCATAGGCGAAGTGACGGCGGCAGAGCTTAAAAAATACGGTATAAGTGACCCTTTGCTTCCAATGGAAAGCACAGCGGAGGGAATAATACAAAAGATACTTTCAGATAAGTGAGAGGAAGATAAAAATGCGAAGATTCAGAAGATTAAGGGCAAACCCAGCAATGAGAAGAATGGTTTGCGAAACAAGATTAAATGCGGCAGACTTTATCTACCCGATTTTTGTGGCAGAGGGCAATGACATCATGAAGCCTGTTGACTCTATGCCAACAGTTTATCAGTATTCTATCGACGATCTGGAGCAGATATTGCCGCAGATAGCAGACAGCGGTATATCGGGCTTGCTTATTTTCGGCATACCGGAGAAAAAGGACGAGCTTGCAACGGAGGCTTACAATGACAAGGGCGTTACACAGCAGGCAATAAGATACATCAAGGAACACTATCCTGACCTACTTATTATTGCGGACGTTTGTCTTTGCGAATATACGAGCCATGGACACTGCGGAGTTGTCAAGGGCGACAAGATACTCAATGACAGCACTTTGCCGCTTCTGTGCAAAATGGCGGTGAGCCTTGCAAAGGCAGGCGCTGATATTATCGCACCCTCCGACATGATGGACGGCAGAGTTGCGGCAATAAGGGCGGCGCTTGACGAGAATGCTCTTACTGATATTCCTATAATGTCATACAGTGCGAAATTTGCGTCGGGATATTATTCTCCATTCCGTGACGCCGCAGAATCTGCACCATGCTTTGGCGACAGAAAGTCATATCAGATGGATCCTTGCAACGGACGTGAGGCTCTCCGTGAGATAGAGGACGATATTGAGGAGGGGGCTGACATGGTAATGGTGAAGCCTGCGCTTTGTTATCTTGATATCCTCAGAGCCGCCAGGGACAGATATGATCTGCCGATTGCGGCATACAACGTAAGCGGTGAGTTCTCTATGGTAAAAGCGGCGGCACAGCTTGGCTGGATAGACGAGAAGCGTATCGTTCTTGAAAATCTCACTGCTATAAAGCGTGCAGGTGCGGACATTATCATAACATACCATGCCCTTGACGCCGCAAAATGGATAAAGGAGGACAAGTAATGAACACTTCAAGGTCTGAACAGCTTTACAAAACTGCCTGCGGTTTTATGCCCGGTGGGGTGAACAGCCCTGTTAGAGCCTGCAAGGCGGTTGGCACTGTTCCGCTTTTTATCGACCATGCGAAAGGGTCAAGGATATGGGACGAGGACGGCAACGAGTTCATCGACTATGTATGCTCATGGGGGCCGAACATTCTCGGTCACTGCTGTGAGCCTGTGATAAATGCTGTGAAAGCCGCCTGCGACAAGGGGCTTACGTTCGGTGCTTGCCACAAGGGCGAGATAACCTTGGCTGAGCTTATAAAAAAGCACTTTCCGTCTATGGAAATGCTCAGGCTCGTAAACTCAGGCACGGAAGCTGTCATGAGTGCAATAAGAGCCGCAAGAGGTTTCACAGGCAGGGACAAGATAATAAAATTCGAGGGCTGTTATCATGGTCACTCGGACGGACTGCTTGTAAAGGCAGGTTCTGGACTTATGACACAGTCTATCCCATCGGGTGCAGGAGTGACAGAGGGCTGCACAAAGGACACGCTTCTTGCAAAATACAATGACACCGAGTCTGTGGAAAAGCTTTTTGATGAATACGGCAACGAGATAGCCGCACTTATTGTTGAGCCATGCGCGGCGAACATGGGCGTTGTTCCGCCTGAAAAGGGCTTCCTTGAATTTCTCAGAGAGATAACGAAAAAGCACGGCACTGTGCTTATATTTGACGAGGTTATAACAGGCTTAAGGCTTTCAGATGGTGGAGCTTCAAAATATTTCGGAGTTACCCCTGACATGACAACTTTGGGCAAGATAGTGGGGGGAGGAATGCCCCTTGCCTGCTATGGGGGAAAGCTTGAGATAATGCAATGCGTTGCACCGCTAGGCTCTGTTTATCAAGCAGGCACGCTGTCGGGAAACCCATGCGCAGTGGCGGCAGGAATAGAAACTATCAGGCAGATAGAAAGCATACCAAACTTCTATGAGGAGCTTGACAGAAAGTCGGCAGAGATAGAAAAGGCTCTGCGTGAAAAGGGTCTGAACGTGAATCGCTGTGGTTCGCTCATGACGGTATTTTTCAATGACGAGAGAGTGAAAAGCTATGATGAGGCAAGGGCTTGCAACACGGAAAGCTACGGCAGATACTACCGCCATATGCTGCAAAGCGGCATTTACACTGCACCGTCGCAATTCGAGGCGATGTTCGTTTCCTATGCTCACAGTGACGAGGACATTGCAAAGACTATTGAGGCGATAGGGTCTTACAGATAAAAAACGGAACTGTTCAAATCATGCTGAACAGTTCCGCTTTTTTATATTCCATATATGTAGGGGCGAACAGTGTTCGCCCGTTTTGTTTGCCTGACAAACTCATGATATCCACGCAATTTTTGGCTCAATATTCCCAAATGCGGCTTTCAACATAAGTTTGCGAGAAAATCAGGCGGGCGAACACTGTTCGCCCCTACGATGTAACAGTGCAGAAATTCATGGAAAACAGACGAACGCTAAACGGGACGTCGTATTTCTGCAAAGCAGAAATTGCGCTGCTCCCCTACATTACTATCAGCAAATTCTAGGGAGAAGCTCTCCGCCCGGCTGTGGAAGAAGGGTCTGTGAGCCTATCTCTGTTTTCATTACAACTCTGCCTGCGTTATCCTCTGTGACCTCGCCTATGACAGCGGCGTTCTCTGAGTTTTTGCACTTTCTAAGGGCAGAAACGATATCCTCCGCTTTGTCCTTTGGTGCGAATATAACAAGTCTGCCCTCGCAGGCAAGATACAATGGTTCTAAGCCCAGCATACCGCACACGCCTTTCACCTCGTCTGCCACCGGTATTTTCTCAGCATCAAGGGTTATTCCCACACCGCTTTGACCTGCTATCTCGTAAAGAACAGTGCCTACACCGCCTCTTGTTGCGTCACGGATAACATGGATATCGTTTGTAACGTCGAACATTGCTTTTACGTTTGCCCAGAGGGGTGCACAATCGCTTGTTACGTCTGCCTCTATGCCGAACTCGTCACGAGCTAAAAGTATGGTACAGCCGTGTCTGCCGATATCACCTGACACTATAACGGCATCGCCTGCTTTGGCAAGCTTGCCTGAGGTGTTGGCGTTGTCCATTATCCTGCCTATGCCCGTGGTGGTAATGAAAACGCCGTCTACCTGACCTTTTCCTGCCACCTTTGTGTCACCTGCACATATCTCGACACCTGCTTCCTTGGCGGTCTTTGCCATGGCGGCGGCTATCTCCTCAAGCTTATCCATTGGAAAGCCCTCCTCGATAACGAAAGCACAGGAGAGATACAAAGGCTTTGCGCCCATGCAGGAAAGGTCGTTCACAGTGCCGCAAATGCTTAGCTTGCCGATATTTCCTCCTGCGAATTCGTATGGGGAAACTATAAAGCCGTCTGTGGTGAATGCTATCTTGCCCTTTTCCATGGAAAGCACGGCAGCATCGTCTGCGGTCAGGTCAGGGTTAGCGAAATGCTCCTTGAACACACGGTCGATAAGTTCGGAGGTCTGCTTTCCTCCTGCACCGTGGGCAAGGGTAACAAATTTATCTGTCATAATTATTCCTCTTTTCGGATAGTTTATTTTACAAATTGCCATACTGATAATATGCCGAGCAAGCGCCCTCATTTGATACCATGCACGCACCTATAGGGTGCAGCGGTGTACAGACCTTGCCGAAAACTTTACAGTCTGAGGGCTTGCACTTGCCCTGCAAAACATCTCCACAGCGGCAGGCTGGGTTTGGCTTGCCTGTTATTTTCGGCAGGGAGAATTTCTTTCGTGCGTCAAAGTCAGCATATTCGTCACGGAGTATCATGCCTGACATTGGTATGATACCAAGTCCACGCCACTCGCTGTCGCAGGGGGTCATGACCTTTTCCATAAGCTTTATGGCGGCTGGGTTGCCCTCGGGCTTTACTACTCTAGGATAGCAGTTTCTGAAAAACGGCTCGCCACGCTGAGAAAGTTCTATGGTAACAGCAAGAGCCGTAAGAAGTTCAGCAGCCGTGAAGCCTGTCACAACGCCTGAAACGCCCTTTTTCACAAGCTCCTCGCACACGGCTGTGCCTGTGATAGCGTTGACATGGCCGGGGTACAAAAATGCGTCTGCGCTTCCCTCCAAAGCCTTATAAGCGTTTGGCATGGTCTTGTTTGCACCAAGAATAGAGAAGTTTTCAAGCCCCAGATTTTTCGCTTTTTCTACTGCAAGACAGGCTGAGGGGGTGGTGGTCTCAAAGCCAACGGCGAGAAACACCACCTGCTCATCTCTATGGCTTTCGGCATATGAAACTGCGTCAAGGGGCGAATAGACTGTCTTTATCACAGCACCCTTTGACCTTGCTCCTGCAAGGCTCATTTCTGTACCGGGTACTCTTATAAGGTCGCCGAAAGTGCATATCACCGCACCTTTTTCAAGAGCGAGCATACAAGCTTCGTCGATAAAGCCAATGGGGGTAACGCACACAGGACAGCCAGGACCTGAGATAAGCTCAACGCTCTCAGGAAGGAGCTTTCTTATGCCAAGCCTGAAGATCTCGTGGGTGTGAGTACCGCAGACCTCCATTATGCGAAGCTTTTTGCCGTCATCACGTTTGTAGGAGCTTATTATCTCCTTTGCATTTTCTATAGTGTTCATTGGATACTCTCCATTATCTCGTCAGTTTCTTCGCTATCGTCAGAGGTTATCTTTGCGATAGCCACCCCTGCGTGTACCATGACATAATCCCCTACCTCGAGATCGTCGATAAGGTCAGCAGATACCTCTCTTTTTGCACCGCTTGCGTCAATAACAGCAGTGCCCTCGTTTACACTTACTACCTTTGCAGATAAACCTACACACATATCAATACCTCCAAAAAAAATTAATCTATATCACAAAATCAGAAATGAGATACACAGGCGACCAAAGGTCGCCCCAGCTTATTGAAAAAGTTCGACAAAAGCGGGACGTCGAGGGCGCCGTCCCCTACAATTGGCGTAAATACGCTGTTTATATGTAGGGGCGAACAGCGTTCGCCTGTTATTTTGGTATTTTTCAACAGTCTCAGGCGACCAAAGGTCGCCCCTACAGAATAAGAAAATCATCGCCGCAGGCGATACCTTAATTCCTCACTCCTCATTCCTCACTCCTCATTCCTCACTCCTCATTCCTCATTCAGATAAAACGCTTGTCCCAAAGCTATACCACCGTCATTGGCAGGCACAAGGCTGTGGATAAGCACTCTAAGCCCCATTTTTTCAAGGCGGCACTTCACCATTTTAAGCAGAAGCTTGTTCTGAAAAACTCCCCCGCTCAAGGCACAGACCTTTACGCCTGTTCTCTCGCTTATGGTCCTGCACGCCTGTGCGGTCATATCCGCAAGAAGTGAGTGGAACTCATAGGCAAGGCGGTTTTTATCCTCGCCATTTTGCACCCCGTCACAAAGCCTTTTGACAAGTGCCTGAGTGCAGAGCATTATCCTGCCCTCTTTTTCGGCAGTGAGCTTTTCCATAGGCTCGTAAATACCGAAAGGCTCACGGCTGAATTTTTCTGCCGCAAACTGCAACGCCATGGAAGCTTCGCCCTCAAAGGTAGAAGAACGCCTTATGCCAAGCACCGCAGAAGCGGCGTCAAAAAGCCGTCCTGCGCTTGTGGAGCTTACTGCGTTTACTTTTTTCTCTGCCATTATGGACAGAAGCTTGTACTCTTTCGCTGTACAAATACCAAGCTTTTCACAGATCTCTCCGCCCCTTTCCCCATAGGCTGAGCCTGCTATCATTGCGGCAATACGCCAACCCTCTTTTGAGGAAAGGTCACCGCCCACCTGCATGAAGGGCTTTATGCTTCCCATACGCTCAAAGCCTGTGCGGTCGCAGAGAAGTATCTCTCCTCCCCATATGGTGCCGTCTGTGCCAAAGCCTGTGCCGTCATATGATACGCCTATGACCTTTTCGCCATAGTCGTTTTCTGCCATGCAGGATAGGATATGAGCATAGTGGTGCTGGATTTTTTTCAGAGGCAGGTCAAGTCCCTCGGCAAATGCAACTGTATTGTATTTGGGGTGCATATCACAGACTACGTTTTGCGGTGTTGCTTCCAGAAGTTCGCACATACGCTTCACTGACTCCTCAAGCGCCTTTACAGTGCGGATATCAGCCATATCCCCCACATAGGAAGAGAGATAATAAAGGCTTTCCTTTCTGATACAGAACGTATTTTTAAGCTCACCGCCTATGGCAAGGGTCTGACCATTATCACCGCAGGAAGTCATAACAGGCAATGGTGCATATCCTCTTGAACGCCTTATTATGTAAGGCTTGCCCTCAAAGGTATCCATGACAGTATCGTCTGAGCGTATCAAGATACGTCTGTTGTGGGATAATATCAGGTCGCAGAAGCCTGCTATTTCGCTGAGTGCGTCCTCGTCGCTTCGACAGATAGGTGCGCCACGGACGTTTCCGCTGGTCATAACAAGGCTGTCGGTCATTTCCACGCCGTCGTCATAGTCAAAAAGAAGCAGGTGCAAAGGGGCATAAGGGAGCATTACTCCCACTGTGGGATTATCGGGTGCAACGCTTTCGCAAAGGCTTCCGCTAGTTTTTTTATCAAGAAGCACGATAGGCTTTTGCCAGCCTGTGAGAAGCTTTTCCTGCACTTCGCCAAAATCGCACTCACGCCTTGCGGTAGAAATATCCTTTAGCATAACGGCAAGTGGTTTTGCAGGGCGGTTTTTAAGCTCTCTGAGCCTTTTCACTGCGCTCTCGTTTTTTGCGTCACAGCAAAGGTGAAAACCGCCTATGCCTTTGACAGCGATTATCTTCCCTGCCATGACGGCTTCTCTTGTGGCTGTGATAGCCTCAGCGCCTTTCTTTTCACCGCCTATGATATAGACCTCCGGACCGCATTTGTTACAGCACACAGGCTGGGCGTCATAACGCCTTGTGGCAGGGTCGGTGTACTCCTCCTCGCAGTCTTTGCACATTGGAAAGTCAGCCATTGTGGTGCGAACTCTGTCATAGGGCATAGAGTCCATAATAGTGAGCCGTGGACCGCACTGAGTACAGTTTATAAAAGGGTGGAGATATCTTCTGTTTGTTTTATCAAAAAGCTCCGCCTTGCATTTTTCGCACACAGCGATGTCAGGGGATACGAAAATATCCCCTTTTTCCTTTTCGCTGTCGATTATCTCAAAGCTGTCAAAAGGCGGTTCGTCGGCATGGGCGGAAATTATCTCCATTATCACCGAACGCTCAGGGGGACGGCTTTCAAGGGCTTTTTTCAAGTCCTCCACAGCCTTTTCACTGCCCTGTGCGTGTATCTCAACATAAGAGCCTTTGTTTGCCACAGTGCCGCAAAGTCCAAGGTCTGATGCTTCACGGCTAACAAAAGGTCGGAAGCCCACGCCCTGAACGATACCATAAACACGAATCATCTCAGTTTTCATCAGATAAGCTCCCTGACGGTATCCTTTATCTCGTCCTCTGCTTCACTGCTGAGAACGTCTATAAGAACGTCCTCAAACTCCTCACCGTCCTGACCCTCATCTATGGCGGCATTTCTGAGCCTGCCTAACATTCTCACAGTATGCACTGTAGGTCTGCGACGAACGGAGTCCATGAGAATGTTCTCGTAACCTCTGCCGTAAAACTGCTCCATATATCTCACCACGGCACTTGTCATGCTGATATCAGCCATGGGGTGTCTTTCGAGAAATCTCAGCAGGGGCAAAACTGCATTTATGCCCTCGCCGCTTTCGTCAAGCTCCTCCATGCAGTTTTCGGCTTCATATTCAAACTCCTCTGAGCCGAGATATTCTTCAAGACGCTCTATAATTTCTTCTGTCATATCTTTTCACTCTCTCCCTGCAAAAGTCTGCCTGAAAGTCCGAAATGCGGAAAGTCTATAAACTCGCCGCTGAAATTTTTCATAACACGTCTGAGGGTCTTGTCTGCGATAACAACGTCATAGTTATCACCAACATTGTCGCAAAGGTCGCTTTCGTCTGCAAGGAAAAAATCACTCTGCTGTGAAAGCTCCTTTTTCTGCATAAAAAACGTTGCCGATGTGCAATGACAATTGCCGCTTTTTTCTGTGATAAGCTTTCTCACAGCGTCAGCCGCTGTTTGGTTATGTATCACAAGAACTTTTTTATCCGTAAAGTTATAAGCTTTTTGCACTATCTCCTCAGGCAGACAGCTTTGTGGATATTCTATCTCATAAGGCGTGCCGAACTTTTCTTTGAGATACTCCGCCGCCTTTATTGCCGCCGCTGAACAGACTATATTTTTCTCCGCTGCAGCCGCATTTTTCACATCATCAAGGGTGCTTCCCATGCCGTAGCATATAACATTCTCCCAACCCTTTGCCTTATATTCCGCCACTATCCTCTCGGGGCTTATGATACTAAGCTCCAAAGGTGTTGCACCTATAATGCCAAGCCTGCCTTTCTGAACAGGCTTGCTCTCAGTGGCAAAGGTCTTGAAAAGCTCTATCCACACCGGCTCTGAGCCGCTGTCATAATAGTTCGTGCCTGTACACTCGGCTGTTATGCAAGGAAGTCCTGTTTTTTTCTCTGCCATTCGTTTCAACGCCCTCATATCTGTTGCAATAACAGCAGGCACAGGTGTGCCTATTATGGCGGTGAAGGCTGGTCTTATCTGCTCACAGGCTTTGGAGAGCTTTTCGATGAGCCTGTCGTCACGTCCTAAAATTGCATCCATATCACGAAGCCCCGCGCTGAAAACTGCGCTCTTTTTGGTAAACCACCTTGGCTCGTCAAAGCCGCAGACGTTGCCTGCACAGCCGCCTGCGTCGCATATTACCATTAGTCCTCCAAGCTCGTAAAGCACTGCCGACGCACCTGATTGGTCAGGGGCAAAGGGTGACAAAAGCTTCAAAAGATTTTTCATTTATCCTCCGCTCCTTTCCAATCAAGCGCCTTTTCAAGGTCGCAAAACAGCTTTTTTACGCCTGCATAGCCGAAAGGCTGTATCTCGTCATTAAAGTCCGCTCCTGCTATGTCAGGGTGGTAATAGGCACAGTCCTTGCCGATATAAACGTTCACACTCTCGTCAGGCTCATAAAAGAGCATTGTTGGCGAGAGATTTGAATATATCTTCGTTTCAGGGGAAAGCTGTGCTATCTTTTTCACGAAGCCGAAATTTCGCTCCCCCACAGTGCCGAATATCTCCGCCACCTTGAAGCCGTATCTTATAAGTGCCAATGCCATTTCTATAGGGTCGCAGTTTGAAAACTCGCCCACTGCAAAGCACAGCCCTTTATGCTTTTCTCTGAAATCATCTATAAGAGCCATGGTCTGCTCATAATACTCTTTATCGCAAAGCTCCGCTCCTATCGCCTGACCCAGCAGACGATACTGCGTAGATATCTTGTCAGCCTGAAAAACTCTCGCAAGCTCTATAAAAGGTATGTTAAGCTCCTGCTCCATTTGCTGGGCGGCATATCTTGCTTCCGCATTGAGTACAAGAGAAAAATTTGCCTGCGACATTTTTTCATATTCCTCGAAGGTATCGCACCTTGAAAGCTCCCTTATGGTCTTTACGCCTGCACTTTTCAGCAGGCTGTAAAGCTCGCAATCCTCCTGCAAGGGTGAGAAATAACCGAGGATATTCACCTCGTCAGACTTTCTCTTGCGTGGTTTCAAAAGGGAATACACCGATTTTCGCACTGAAGCCATAGGAGGCAGACGCTTTTCCCTTGTGAGGGCATACATATAGCATGGCACAACAGGCACGCCTGCTCGGTCGCTGGATTTTCTGCACACTCTGTCCATATCAGTGCCGAGGAGAGCGTCAACGCAGGTTATACATATCATCACCGCTGAGGGAGTGTAATCAAGGCTTTGACATACCTCCTCCACGGCTTTTGGTATCTTTGTGAGGTGTCTGCCTGTGACGATATCGGTATCGTCAAGAAGCAGGTAGAAAAATCTGTCGCCGTAGCCGCTTTCCGCACTGAGCATGGTGGTGTTTCGTCCACAACAGGCAGGAGCCACAAGAAGCATAACCGAATTTGGCACTGCAAGTCCTGCTCTTTTTACACCAAAGCCCTGCGCTCCCGGTGAATTGAACGCCAATGTTGCAGGAGAGCTGTAGATAAGGTGCTTTGCCGAAAGAAGCTCGTCAGGGATATTGTCTTTCCCCATTTGGGCAAGCTCCGCCGCTGTTATGTAAAACGCTTTAGTCATCGTTGTCCTCCTGAATAAGGGTCTGGGCAAGCTTCAAAAAGCATTTTGCCGCCTGACAATCAGGCTCGCCCTCTATGACGGTCATGCCCTTATCCTCACATCTGATGATATCGTCGCTTCTTGGTATATCCGCAACGACATCAAGCCCTGCGCTTTCTGCAAAGGCTCTGACCTTTTCTTCCTCGCCCTCAACGTTTCGCCTGTTCATGACGATACCACGGACTTTTGCATAGCTTCTGTCGGCAAAGTTTTTCACCGCACTGTTTATATTATTTGCAGCATACAATGCCATTTTCTCGCCTGAGGTGACGATAAGCACCTTTGAAGCGTAGCCCTCTCTGATAGGTGCGGCGAAACCTCCGCACACAACGTCTCCGAGAACGTCATAAAGCACAACGTCAGGCTTATATTTTTCAAAAAGCTTTAAGTCTTCAAGCAGGCTGAACGTGGTGATTATACCTCTGCCTGCACAGCCAAGCCCGGGGGTAGGACCGCCTGTTTCTATACAAAGCACTCCGCCATAGCCCTCTTTTGATATCTCCTCTATGCTCTCAGGTTCGTCGTCATGCTCTCTGAGATAATTCATCACAGGCATAACAGGCTCGCCCCCAAGAAGGTTTATGGTGGAGTCAGCCTTTGGGTCACAGCCAATTTGTATAACTCTTTTCCCAAGACTTGCAAATGCGGCGGCAAGGTTTCCCGTAACAGTGGATTTTCCTATTCCGCCCTTTCCGTAAACGGCTATTTTTATCATAAAAGTATCCGTGCGAAAGCACGTTCCTCCTTTTTATAGGTTAAGTATTTTGCTTACATCTTTATCTATCAGATCGGGGATATCTTTAAGAAAACATCTTCCCGAAAAAGCAACGTGTGGCAGTGAAACAAAGCTTGCCCCTTTGCATATAGGTCTGAAAAGCGGGTCTGCTATGACGGTCTTATGCTGTGAAAAAAGCTTTTCAAGCTCTGCTTCTTCCTCGCAGAAAATGTCCGTCCCTGACAGCACCTCGCTGTTTCTTATGCCAACTGTCGCCACAGTTTTTGCGCCAAGTTCAGCCCCAAGGGAAGAAGCAAAAACGCTTTCCCCTGCAACTATCATATGAGCATTCTCTACAGCTTTTTCACCGCAGGAATTTATACAAACGCCCTCTGACGCTGCTCTTTTCAGGTCGGAGGAAAGCTTTTTGGAAAAGCTTTTCCCCACAGGCACGCCCACAACATATGGCACGCCATAGGTATCAAAAAGATACTTTGCCGCAGCTATCCCGTCTGAGGATATAACAAGGCTTACAGCCGCCTGTGGTGCGGTAGAAATCTCATCAAGACTGCTGTCCATAGCAAAACAGCTTTGCACTGAAAAGCCGTTATCCAAAAACCACTTTTTTATGGAGCTTACGCTTGTATTCACTGAAAAGTCAAGAGGCGTTGCACCGATAATATTCACTGAATTTGCCTGCTTTTCTTTTCCCTCACGGCAGAAAAGCTTTGCAATATTAAGGAAAGCTCCCTCTGCTCCTTGAAGATAGGAATGAGTGCCGTTGGTATCAACGAAAAATGTGGTCAGACCTGTTTCACGCTCTATCTCCTCAGCGGCTGAACTGTAGTCAAAGCCTGTCATTGCAGGCATTGGTGAACCGCAAATGGCTATGAATTTAGGTGAAAGCTCACCTGCCGCTTTCGCCACATCACGAATGAACTTGCCGTCATTGCCCATAACGGCGTCCGCTTCTGTTAGTGCAGAAATATATATCATGCTTTTGCGGTCATACCAGCGTGGCTCGTCATGGGTGGCGTAAGTGGAGTTACAGCCCGAAGCGTCATGGACGACGGTCATTCCCCCAAGCTCATAAAGTGCCGAGCATACTCCCGAAGTATCCGCCGCATATATGGATATCACTTTTGCATTCATAGACAGCTTTCACACCCCCAGCCCTTGTGTTGTATCACCTTACGTCTGTCCTTTTTGTTTACTGCTCCCTCAGCCATAAGCTCTGCAAGCCTTTTTATGCCCTCAAAGCCGTATCCCCCGCCCCCTGCGACTATATCAACAAAATTATCAGTCTGGCAGAAAAAAGCTGCTTTCTGACCTATAGCAAGATATTTTTCTTCGCAATGTGAAAACTCCATTTTCACATTCACAGTAGGGAGAATTTCAAGGTCGTGGCAATGGGCTTTCAGCCACTCAAAATCTGCCCTTTCCTCATCTGAAAAGCTGTCGGCGTAGCAACGCTTCACATTGAAGCCTTTCTCTGCAAGAAGTCTACAAAAGCCAAGGGGTCTTGGCAGAGCAGTATAATCCACGGCTATAGGCATATTTTCCACTATCTCAAGGGCATTTGCAAGAGCCTTGTCGGCGGCTTCTCTGTCAGCAGAAAAGTCAGGCATTTTCACACCAAGCTGGGTGCAAAGCCTGCTGTAATTTTTCTCTATCTCATCATAGCCATAGCACAAGGGCAGATACAAATGCTTTGTGCCAAGTCGCTTTTCAAGCTCCTCTCCTGACGGCTTTGCCGTGGGGATATAGGTGATATTCAAAGAGCTTTCCGCCATGGAGAGATACTCCTCATAGGTCTTGCACTTTGTTATGTCAAGAAGCTCAAAGCCTGCTGAGTTTATTATTTTTACAAGCTCAGAGGCTTTGTCCGTGGCTCTGTCACAGCCTATTATTGCCGCCGTTTTAGGCTTCTTTTTGCACTTTTCAAGTGGCTCGTAAAGCTGTTTTCTCATAAGGCTGTCAGGAGAGATAGACTTTCTCATGGTAGGCGTCATGTAACAATCTATAAAATGCACCTGCGGAAACAATGCCGAAAGCTCGTCTATTATCATTTTGAAGTCACAGCCTGCAAAAAGGTGGACGCAGCTTAGAAAAATCAAAACGCATCTTGGCTTTTCCTCAAGCCTGTTTATTATATCCCTCACTCCGTCTATAACGTCCTGCTCCATTGTGCCGTCATACAGATCCTGCTCAGAAACAGTCACCCATGACATTCTGTCCATGGCATTCATCTCTGCCGCAGTGAGGATAACGCCCCTTAAACAGCCCTGTGCGCAGACAAATATCTGCCGCGACTCAGGGATAAGCATACCGGTATGGACGATATTCCACACGCCTCTTGTGGGGGGATTATATTCAAGACCGCTTTCAAAAGGCGCAGGAAAAGCCGCCTTTGTTATATTTATGCCGCTCTCTTTTATCATTTTTCTTCTCCCATACCGCAAAGCTCGGCTATCTTATCCGCCAATGCTCTATACTGCTCTGCCGCAGTGCTGTCAGGAAAAGCTTCCATGACAGTTTTGCGCATATCCTCAGCTTCGCTCACAAGGTCGCTTCTGTCTATCTCGGCTATCACAGAGCTGTGAAAATCAGCCGCAAGCTCTGCCGCTTTTTCCTCCTCGTTTTTTACGTTGCGTTTATTGAGGATAAAACCGCCAAGTGAAGCATATCCACGGCTTTTGAAATTTTCCACCGCCATTGCGATGTTTGCGGCGGCATATACAGACATACTCTCACCTGATGTGATGATAAACACCTTATCTGCATAGCCCTTTCGCATTGGCATTGAAAAACCTCCGCACACCACGTCTCCGAGAACGTCATAGATAACAACGTCAGGCTGATATTTTTCATATGCGCCCTTTTTTTCAAGCTCCTCCAAAGCGGCGATTATACCTCTGCCTGCACAGCCAAGCCCCGGGACCGGACCTCCTGCTTCAACGCACACAACACCGTTATAGCCTACCCTTACCATATCTTCAAGGTCAAAGCTTTCGCCTTTTCGCACAAGGTCAAGAACGGTGGGTATCCTCTCTCCCCCATGGAGAAATATGGTGGAGTCAGCCTTTGGGTCACAGCCTATCTGCATGACTTTCAGACCTTTTTGTGCAAGTGCAAAACTGACGTTTGATGCCGCCGTTGATTTTCCTATTCCGCCTTTTCCGTAAAAAGCAAGCTTTATCATTATCTGTGATCTCCTCTTGATATCTTTATTTTATAGCCTATGGACTCCATTCGTCTTTCAAGGCAAGCTCTGCACTGTGCTGACTCGTCACCTGTGCATATCTTGTTGTCATAGAGCATATATTTTTTTCTCACTGCCACAGGGGACAGATTCGGCATTATAACGTTCGCACCTGACAGCACCCCTTGTTCTCTCCCTTTGGGGTTTATAGTACCAAGGGCTGTGGTGGCAGGCAAAAGAACGTCGGGGAGCATTATCCTGCAGATGCTCAGCAGAAAGAGAGTAAGCTCATATGAGCCTTGTGGACAGCTTCTGAAAGGCGTGTCCTTATGTGGCAGAAAAGGTCCAATGCCTATCATTTCGGGCTTGAAACCGCACATAAACTCCATATCCTCAGCAAGGCACTCAGCCGTCTGATACGGCGAGCCTATCATCATTCCACAGCCTGTCTGATAGCCTATCTCTTTAAGATCTGAAAGACACTCCATTCGGTTTTTCCAAGACATTTCGGCTGGGTGGAGCTTTTTGTAATGCTCCTCGTCGGCAGTTTCGTGCCTGAGAAGATACCGGTCTGCACCTGCATTGAAAAGGGCTTCATAATCCTCACGGCTTTTCTCGCCTAGGGATAATGTTACCGCACAGTCAGGGTGGCGTTTTTTTATCTCGCTGACGATACCGCAGAGCATTTCTCTGTCATAGAAAGCGTCCTCCCCGCTTTGAAGCACAAAGGTACGGAAGCCATAGCCGTAGCCCTCGTCACAGCACTGCAAGATCTCCTCAGCGGTGAGCCTGTATCTGCTCACGTTGCCGTTTGAGCGCCTTATTCCGCAGTAAAGGCAATCGTTTTTGCAGATGTTTGAAAACTCCACTATGCCCCTTATGTAGATATCCCTGCCGAACATTTCCTGCGAAATGCCCCTTGCAAGCTCTGCGGCATAGGCTCTGTCGCTCTCGTCATATTCTTTTATAAGCTTTACCCACTCTCCATGGGAAAGCTTTTTCTCGCAGTTTAGTTTATCAATAAGTTCTCTGACCGCCATTGTGATCTTCAAGCTCCTTTACAAGATGTGGGAACACACCTATGCTCCGTTTGAGAATACCTTTCATATAGGCAATGGCAATGCCGTAATTTGTGAACGGCACGCCTGCGTCACAAGCACACTTCATTCTGTAGGTAAGCTCTTTTGAGCCGAGCATACAGCCGCCACAGTGTATGCAAAGCGCAAAGTCTGAAAGCTCCTCCGGAAAGCCGTGACCTGATGACAGCACTATCTCAAGATTCTTGCCTGTGTATTCTTTCAGCCAGTTTGGAAGCTTCACAGAGCCTATATCACCGCACTGTCTGTGATGTGTACAGCCCTCTGAAATAAGCACCTTGTCACCGTCTTTAAGATCGTCCATAGCTTTCACGCCCTTTACTGCGGCGTCAAGAAAGCCCTTATATCTAGCCATAAGGATAGAAAACGAGGTGAGAGGGATATCCTCGGGAGTATCCTTTGAAACTCTTGCGAAAGCCTGACTATCCGTTATAACAAGCGCAGGCTTTTCTATCCTGTCAAGAACCCCCGAAAGCTCGGTCTCTCTTACCACAACTGCACAGGCGTTTGCTTCAAGAACATCTCTTATGGCCTGCTGTTGTGGCAGGATAAGCCTGCCCTTTGGTGCGGCGCTGTCGATAGGGGTGACAAGCACCACCATATCGTCAGGCTTTATAAGGTCGCCCACAAGCTTCATTGTCATGGTGTCTGTTTCAGTGAGCTTTGCAACGGCATTTTTAAGCTCCTCTATGCCTGTTTTCTCTTTTGCGCTGACGTACACTGCGCCCTCCTCTTTTGGGATATCAGTGAACAGGTCGGCTTTGTTTTTGGCTATAATAAAAGGTATGTTTTTCTCTTTGAATATTGAGATAAGCTGTTTTTCGCAGTCGCCAAGGGGCAAAGTGCAATCGGTAACAAGAACGGCGCAATCTGTTCGATTTAGAATCTGCTTAGTTTTCTTCACACGAAGCTCTCCAAGCTCGCCCTCGTCGTCAAAGCCTGGGGTATCTATTATCACAACAGGGCCGAGGGGCAAAAGCTCCATTGCCTTTGTAACAGGGTCGGTGGTAGTGCCTTTCGTATCGGATACCACTGCAAGATCCTGATTTGTTACTGCATTCACAACGCTTGATTTTCCTGCGTTTCGTCTGCCGAAAAATCCTATATGTATACGTTCTCCGCTTGGTGCGTCATTAAGTCCCATTGCAAAAGCTCCTCTCAAAAAAATAAGCCATACCCCTATGGATACAGCTTTTCTATAGCAAAACAAGACCACACGATAGTGCAGTTTTCTGCTTGATGTGTATTCTTTCGCCTTAAAGGAGAAAACTCGTTTTCGGCGTCAGGGTCACAAATATTTATTAAATTTTTACTGTGGCGAATAAAGGGTCTTGGCGGTCACTCCCTCAAGCCTGCCTATCTTGCCTGCAAGAGAATTTATAACGTCCTGCGGAGCGTCAACTGCCACACTTATTATGTTCATGCCACGTTCTCGATACGGCAGACCCATTCGTCCTATTATATATTCGGCATGCTCATGAAGAATTGCGTTTATCTCCTGCGCAGAACCGTTATCGTGTGCGATTATTGCAAGTATTGCCACACGGGTATCCATAAAACACCCCCGTAATGTAAAAGTGTACTTCATCTTACTTTATGATAGCACGATTTGTTGGCGTTGTCAATTGGAAGTTATCTATTTGAATAAATTTTTTAGATAACAATCGAATAAAATATATGACATATACTATTGACAAGTAAAGTTAGCCATGGTAAACTTAATTTGTGAAGTTCTTTTAGATGAAACATAAGAATAAAATATAGCTATGGAGGAAAAGGCAATGACTCTTGATAAGCTTAAAACGGGTGAGTCTGCCGTGATAAAAGCGGTAGGCGGCGAGGGTGCGCTTAGGCTGCGTTTTCTCGACATGGGACTTATACCCAAAACAAAGGTGAAAATGCTAAAGCGTGCGCCAATGGGCGACCCTCTTGATATAGTGCTGAGAGGCTACGAGCTAACGCTCAGGATAGAGGACGCAAAAAACATAGAGATAGAAAAAACAGAGGAGAATGACCATATATGAGATTTGCCCTTGCAGGAAATCAGAACTGTGGAAAGACCACGCTTTTTAACGCCCTTACAGGGTCTAATCAGCACGTTGGAAACTTTCCCGGTGTAACAGTCGAGCAGAAGGTCGGTGACATAAAGGGGCAGAAAAACTGCACTGTGGTGGATCTGCCGGGAATATACTCACTGCGCCCTTACACGCAGGAAGAGATCGTCACCCGTGACTACATAATAAATGAAAAGCCTGACGGCATTATAAACATTGTTGACGCCACCAATATAGAGCGAAATCTGTATCTCACTTTACAGCTTCTTGAACTGCGTGTGCCAATGGTGCTTGCCTTAAACATGATGGACGAGATAAGAGCCAACGGTGGAACGATAGACGTAAAAATGATGAGCGACGCACTTGGCATACCTGTTATACCAGTAAGTGCGGCAAAGGGCGAGGGTATCTCAGACCTTATCGACAAGGCTGTAGAAACCGCCCGAAACAAGACAAAGCCTGTTGTCACAGACTTTTGTGCTGACGACTCCCCTGTTCACAGATGTATACACGCTGTGGTCCACCTTATCATGGATCACGCTAATCGAGTGGGCATACCGCCGAGATTTTGTGCTTCAAAGCTTATTGAGGGTGATAAGAATATCGAGGATCAGCTTGAGCTTAATCAAAACGAGCTGGAGCTTCTCGAACACTGCATAGTGGAAATGGAGGACGAATCAAAGCTTGACAGAAATGCGGCGCTTGCAGATATGCGATACGACTTTATCGAGAAAGTCGTTGCCATAAGCGTTGTGAAATGCCACGAGAGCCGAGAACACAAGCGGAGCGTAAAAATAGACCGCATTTTAACGGGAAAATACACTGCACTGCCTGTATTTTTCGGGATAATGTTTCTTGTATTTTTCCTCACATTCAATGTTATCGGCTCGACATTATCAGATTGGCTTTCTCTCGGCATAGACAAGCTCACCGACCTAGCAGACAAAGGGCTTACAGCCTACGGCATAAACCCTGTTGTGCACAGCCTTATAATAGACGGAGTTTTTGCAGGCGTTGGAAGCGTTCTAAGCTTTCTTCCTATAATAGTGACGCTGTTCTTTTTCCTTTCCATACTGGAGGACACGGGCTACATGGCACGAGTGGCATTCGTAATGGACAAGCTTCTTAGAAAGATCGGTCTTTCAGGACGAAGCTTTGTGCCTATGCTCATAGGCTTCGGCTGTTCTGTGCCTGCTATAATGGCAACGAGAACGCTTGTATCAGACCGTGACAGAAAAATGACCATACTTCTTACCCCTTACATGAGCTGTTCGGCAAAGATACCCATTTACGCAGTTTTCTGTGCAGCATTTTTCAAAAAATATCAGGCGCTTGTGATGATAGGCTTATACATAACGGGCATAGTGCTTGGGATAATAGTTGCACTGATACTGAAAAACACAGCTTTCCGTGGCAAGCCTGTGCCGTTTGTAATGGAGCTTCCAAACTATCGTCTTCCTTCGGCAAAAAGCGTAGGACTTCTTCTTTGGGACAAGGCAAAGGACTTTATACAAAGAGCTTTCACAGTTATATTCTTTGCGACTATCATAATATGGTTTCTTGAAACCTTTGACGCAAAGCTCAACGTTGTGAAAGACTCCTCCGACAGCCTGCTCGCTCTTATCGGTCAGGCTATATCGCCAATATTCAAGCCTTTGGGCTTTGCAGATTGGAGAGTGACCACCTCGCTTATTTCAGGCTTCACTGCAAAAGAGGCGGTAGTAAGCACAATGGCGGTACTGATGAACACAAGCACTGCAAACCTTGGCACTGCTCTTTCGGGAGCATTCTCCACCCTTTCCGCACTGAGCTTTCTCGTATTCACCCTGCTTTACACCCCATGTGTTGCGGCGGTGGCGACCATAAAGAGAGAGCTTGATTCAAGGATACAGACAGTAGGCGTTGTGATAATGCAGTGCATGGTGGCATGGCTTTGCGGCTGTGCGGTATATCAGATAGGAGCGTTATTATGAATACAGCCGACTGGATAGTGGTGATACTTCTGCTTTTATGGGCAGTGGCGGCGGCAATAAGTATATCAAAGCAAAAGAAAAAAGGTAAATGCTGTGGCTGTTGTTCACACTGTCACAGCAGATGCGGCAAAAAATAAGGCATAAAAATAGCGGAGAACTGCAAATAAAATGCGTTCTCCGCCATTTTATTAATATATAAGCAACACTAAGAAAATCAAAAATTTACAATACATCTGGCTTTTTTCGTTAATATACCTGACAAATAAGCAAAAATGTGATATAATATAGCTTAGGGCGAAGTAATCTACCCTGTTTTTTTGAGATAAGGTTAGTTTAATCTAACTTTATAAAGAAAACCAACTTAGAAAGGTCGGTATTATGAAGAAACAATTTTTTAGCAATGAGAAAGACGGTTTTTATGGTACATATTATGAAAATCCAAAGGGTGCAAACTGCGCAATGATAGGTCTGTTCGGCGACGATCCTAATGACTTTATGGCAAAGTGCGGAGCAAAATGGCTTCACAAAAATGGCGTGAACGTTATGTGTATGTCACCTGACGTGAAGAACTACGGCCATGTGAACTTCCCGCTTGAAAGGATAGAGACCGCTATAAAGTGGCTCAAAAGCCATGGAAACAAGAAGATAGGCATAATGGGAATGAGTACGGCAGGAATGGATTCCCTTGTGGCAGCTTCATATTTCCATGACATAACACTCACTTTCGGTCTTACGCCAAGCGACTTTGTATGGCAGGGCTTTGAGCAGGGCGAAAAAGACGGCTGCAAGGAATGGCCTATCCCTGACGCTTCCACACTTTCATGGCAGGGCAAGCCGCTTGCCTATATGCCGTTCGTTTATGCCCACCCTGAATACTATCACAAAATAGAAGAAGAAACCAAAGGCTCGGGAGATATAACACGAAGCACGCACCTTTTTATTGACTCTGAAAAGGCAAGAGAACATACAGAGGAAGAAATGATAAAGGTTGAGAACATCAAGGGCAAGCTTATAATGGTAGGTGCTGATGACGACAGCTTCTGGGAGGCAGGAAAATACGTCCGCCGCATGGATAAGCGCTTGAAAGAACGCCCTCACGAGTGCGATTACGAAGCCCTGACTTACGAGCATGGAACGCACTTTGTGCTTCCTGAGACAATGCTCAGAAAAGCACTTCCTGTGGGACTTAAATTCGTAATGAAATTTATTTTCAAGGCTGCAAAGGACTATCCTAAGGAGTGCGAGAAGACAAGAAAGGATATCGACAGACGACTTTCTGCGGTTTTAAAACAGTGGGTAGCTGAATAAAAAAGCCCATAAAATACGCTATTTTGTGTAGGGGCGACCTCTGGTGCCCCTTGCTCGATATGTTTTACGATAAACAAAGACCGACTTCCAGCGAACAAAAGTTGAAAGTCGGTCTGTTATTTTTTGCAACAGCATAAATGCTTTCAAAAAGAAGATTTTTGTGAATTTTGTGAGTTTTCTATTGACATTAGAGTGCGGATATGGTAACATTAACGGTGTGTGAATATTTTCTAATAGCAATCACATATCAAAGCAAAAAAGCAATTATTTTATATAGATAGTGGTGGGTCGTCATGACCCTGACGAAGGAGCAAGCTATGTTTACAAGCGATACAGCGAAATATAAAATAATAGGTATCTGCACTTCATGCGTACAATCTGACTATGTGAGAGAGATAGTATCTTCCATAAGCCGAAAGGGTGTAAAAGAGGGCTACAAGGTGCTTCTTTTCAACACCTTTTGCGACCTTTATCACAACAGCTCCTACAACCATGGTGAAGCAAGCATTTTTGATCTTATAAATTATGACATTCTTGACGTACTTATAATAATGCCCGAGGCAATAAAAAGAGACAGCATTTCCAACGAGATAAGCAAGCGTGCCCATGAACACGGTGTTCCTGTCATATGCGTTGACAGTACAATGGATAATTGCTGCAGTGTGACATTCAATTACTCTGACGTTTTTGAAAAGATAGTTCGCCATGTGATCGAATTTCACGGCTGCAGAAGAGTTAATTTCATTGCTGGCGTAAAGGGCAATGCTTTCTCAGAAGAGCGTATAGAAGCATACAAAAAGGTGCTTGCGGAAAACGGCATAGAATTTGAGCCTGAGCGTCTTGGCTATGGTGACTTCTGGGATATGCCAACAAAAGGAGTATTGGAGAAATTTTTAGAAAGCAGTTTGGAATTTCCGCAGGCGATAATATGTGCAAACGACGCTATGGCGATAGCAGCTTGCAGCATACTGAGAGAACGCGGCATAAAAGTGCCTGAAGACGTTATTGTAACGGGCTTTGACGGCATCGAGCTTGAACAGTATAACAGCCCTCGTCTTACAACGGCGGCTGCAGACAATGATGTGCTTGGCGAAAAGATAATAAACGCCATAGACCATATGATGAACGGAGTGCCTCTTCCTGAAAAAATAGAGGTCAACTACACCATGAGGATATCCCAGTCTTGCGGCTGTAAGAAAATAGACCCGAGAGAAGTAGGCGACAAGATCCTTGAGCTTTACCATAGAATGAACAATTCTGATGGTCACGAACAGCATATGTTCTCTTATCTTGCAAAATCAGTGGAATGTCACACCGTAGAAGAAATGGCAAAGGTAATGGCACGTTCGGGAGATTATTATAGCTGGGTATGCACAAACTCTGATTTTCTGTCAAACACGAGGCAGAGAGAACGCTTTAATAACAGCTTTACAAAGCAGATGAGAGTTTTCATGCAGACTTTTGACAACAAATACAAGACCGGTGAAGTATTTGACACCAAGGATCTTTTGCCTGATATGGAGCAAGTCCTTGGACGCCATAACTGCTTAATGTTCTCACCGCTTCATTTTCAGGACGAGGTCATAGGCTATGCGGCAAATTCATATAATCCTATATATTTTCTTTTCCAGAACACAAGACGTTTTATAAACAACACCAATCAGATAATGGAGAGCTTTAAAAACCGCCAGCGGCTTGAAAGGGCAAATGCAGAGCTTGCAAGGATACATATGCTTGACCCCATGACATGGATATATAATCGCAGGGGCTTTTACAAGAACGTAAGAAAGCTTATTTCAAAGGCTGAGAAACAGGGCGTAGGCGTATGGGTATTCTCTATTGACATGGACAACCTTAAAAAGATAAATGACCTCTATGGTCACAACGAGGGTGACAAGGCGATAAAGGCAGTGGCGTCGCTGATGACAAAATGCACTGCAGAGGGTGGGATATGCTCACGCTTCGGTGGTGATGAATTTGTGGCTGTTATCGCTGAAACAGACGGTGCAGACAGCTTTTACGAAAAGATATCCCGCAGCATTGCAGAATACAATCGCAGAAGCAAGTCGCCATATGATGTGTCGATAAGCTGTGGCTACAAGGTGGGAAAGCCGAAAACATTGAAAGAGATCGACGATCTTATGAAAGCGTCAGATCGTGAGATGTACACGCAAAAGCGTAAACATCATAGTCGGCGGGACTAACAGACATAACAAGAGGGCGGATAGTTTGAAAACTTCCGCCCTTGTTTTTTATGCTATTTGAGTATGCCAACTCCCTCAAGAAAGATCTTCAGCACGATCAAAACGAGTATAATGCCGCCTGCTGTTTCTGCCTTGCTCTTATATTTTGAGCCGAACTTGTTGCTATGGCGAGTCAACTTTTTTGTCAAATAAACATTTGACAAAATTGCAAAACTATGATATAATAACGATTGTAATGTGTTTCCGTAGCTCAGCTGGATAGAGCGACCGCCTCCTAAGCGGTAGGTCGGGTGTTCGAATCACCTCGGGAACGCCATAATGTGGTGACAAAAAAAGATGTCTCCTGCGAAAAGCCCGAATATATCGGGCTTTTTTGCTACCCAAAGGTAAAAAAAACGAATGAAGGCGAAATGGGGTCTGTTTATGACCGAACAGAAAAAGAATACTATCATAACAAGCGGCATCGCTGTACTTGCCGTGATACTGGCATATTGCTTCCGAATTGTGGGCAGGGGCAGCTTCTACCCGATGCTGTTTTCCTATCTGCGCAGCTTTATTTATATCGGTCTGTTCGCCGCCTGGGGGCTCTCCGTCCGTCAGCGGATCGTGCAAAAGCAGGTGTGCAGGTTTATGACGGTCACCGCGGTACTGCTCATCATATGGATGGTAGTCCGTTCGGCAAAGTATTTTATATTCTGGCAGCCGGATGCCGTCCGTTACCTGTGGTATCTGTTCTATCTGCCCATGCTGTTTGTGCCTATGCTGGCGCTGCTGATCGCCATGTCATTGGGAAAGCCGGACGAATACAAATTTCCCAAGGGAATGTCGATTCTGTGGATCATCTCCGGCACATTGCTTCTGCTCGTGCTCACAAATGACCTGCACCAATTCGTATTTACCTTTCCGAAGGACGCCGCCGTGTGGACGGACAAAAACAATGGCTACTCGATAGGCTACTTCATTATTGTAGGCTGGCAGGTGCTGTGTGCCTTTGCCGCACTCGTAATTATGTTTTTCAAATGCCGTGTGCAAAAAGGAAGGCTCCACTTTCTGCCCATTGTTCCTATGCTGCTGACGATCGTTTACAGCGTGCTTTACTATGCGGGTGCGGATTGGCTGCTCCACTTGTTCGGCGATATTGCCGCATTCCAAAGTGTGATGTATATTCTGACCTTTGAGTTTTGCATCGCCTGTGGATATATACATTCAAACAGCCGTTATGTGGACTTGTTTGCCTCCTCTGTGGGCACATCGGCAGAGATCACCGACAAGGACTTTACCGTTCGGTATGCAGCTGTAAACACTGCGCCTATTTCAAAGGAAACGATGAAAAAAGCCGAGCAAAGCCCGGTCACGATGGGCGGCTTGACCGTTCACACCATGCCCATTGATGGCGGCTATGCCGTATGGACAGAGGATGTGTCGGCTTTGCGTGACATCAAGGAGGACTCCGAACTTCTTGCAGACGAGCTTGCCGACAGGAACGAAATACTCCGTTATGAATACAAGCGTGAAGCCAAGCGCCGCAAGGTGGAGGAGCAAAACCGCCTGTATGATCTCCTGCGTTCCGCTACGCAGACGCAGATCGACCGCATTGCAGAGCTCACTAAGGAATACCGCCGAATCTCAAGCACCGATCCCGACAGTGCCAAAACGCTCCTTGCCGAGATTGCCGTGCTGTGCAGCTATATTAAACGCCGCAAGCATCTGACGCTCCTTACCGACCGAGATATTAAAATAGCGGAAACGGAACTCCACCGTGCCTTCAATGAGTCCCTCCAAACGCTGAAGCTGTTGGGCGTCCGCAGCTCGCTCTATGTGGACGAGTCTCTTTCCATGCTCTCCGGCAAAACGGCGACTTCTGTATTTGATTTTTATGAATCGGTTATTGAAGCCGACATTTTGAATTTAACAGGCATACAGGTAAGCCTCATAAAGGCAAACGGCTTGCGCTTGTCACTGAATGTGTGCTGCAAAGCCGACCTCTCCGCTTTGGTAAGCGGAGACTGTATCCGCTGTGAAAAAGAGGATGACGAGGAATACCAGCACCTTGTATTTGAAGCGAAAGAAGGTGACAGGAAATGAGTGCATTTTCTTCCCTTTCTGAATTTTGGCAGACCATGCTGCCGTTTATCATGCTTGTGGAGATCGTCCTTGAGATCGGGCTGTTTATGTATCAGCTTCTTCGCAGCAATAAGCCGGTGCGCAGCCTGCTGAGTCTGGCGGTCATGGCGGTGATGATCCCGCTGCTATTCTCCGTTTCTCAGGCAGATCCCGATAATATCGGGGACGCATTTCTGCTGGACGCACCGTGGCTGATATTTGCCGCTGCCATTTTCCTTGCGGCAGTTCACTTTGCCATTGCTCTGCCACGGGAATACCGCCGTAAAAAGAGCGAGCTCTCGCCGTTCTCCATTAAGGAAGCAACCGATAAGCTGCCTATGGGCATCTGCTTTGCCGACCCGAACGGCAGGATCATCCTGTGCAACAACCGTATGCGCAGGCTCTCCTTTGCCCTTTGCGGCCACGAGCTGCAAATCAAAAGCGATATGGAAAATGCCCTGAGCGCACCGGACAGATCCGTAACTGTCAAGGATGATTGCTACATCCTGCCCGACAAGACCGTCTGGCAGTTTCGCACACAAAATATCACCGTGGACAGCGATGACCGCTGGCAGCAGATAACGGCGCACAATGTAACCGAGCTGTATAACGGCTACCAAAAGCAAGAGGAAATAAATGAAGAACTGGCAGAAGTCAATCGAAAGCTCAGGAAAATGTACGCTCGCATGGAGAACGATGTCAAAGAGAAGGAAAGCCTTGACCTAAAGGTCTATATTCACGATACCATCGGGCGAAGCCTCCTGACCATCCGTGACATCATAGACAGCGGAGAAGATACCGAGCGAAAGCTTGAGGCGCTGCAAAATGCCATCGGTATGCTGGCAAGCAACCGTGTCACCTCTGTCAGCACAATGGACGAGGTAAAAAGAACCGCACAGCAACTTGGCGTGGCTGTAAAAATCGACGGCTACCTGCCCCGTGATACCGCAGCCGAGGAGCTGACCGTTGCTGCCGCCAAGGAGTGCGTGACCAACTGCATCAAGCACGCAGACGGGAATGAGGTATATATCCGCATTGCCCAGCGCGGCGAACGCTATGATGTTACCATAACCAACAACGGCAAAATACCCACAGAGCCGATAAAGGAGGGCAGCGGTCTGTCAACGCTCCGCCGCAGTATTGAAAGCTCCGGCGGTGAAATGCATATTTCGCACAATCCACGCTTTGCTCTTCTGATTACGATTCCCGCAAAGGAGATCAGCCTATGATAAACACTATACTTGTAGAGGATGATCTATACATCCAAAAGCACTTTGTCGATCGTCTTGCGGCAGACGGCGAGTTTCGTCTTGTCGGCGTTTTCCGTGACGCCTTTGAAGCGGAAAAGCACTGCGACGCCACCGTAAAGCTCGTCCTTATGGATGTGCAGACTCAGCATAAGCATTCCGGTCTTGCCGCCGCAGAGCGCATCAAAAAGGTTTTTCCGCAAATCAAAATCGTTGTGGCTACCTCGCTTGTCGATCCCGAAGTTTTGCAAAGAGCCAAAATGGGTGCTGCCGACAGCCTGTGGTATAAGGACCACGGAACAGAGGAGCTGATGAGCGTGGTAAAGCGCACCCTGGCAGGCGAAAAGGTATTCCCCGATACCGCTCCGGCCATTGAAATGGAGGGTACGATGTCCGATGTCTTCTCGCCCCGGCAGTTAGACATACTACGCCTTTATATAAAGGGCTTTACCTATCAGGAAATTGCCGATAAGCTGGGCATCTCCAAAAACGGCGTTCGCTGGAACCTGGACGATATGGTGGAAAAGAGCGGCTTCGAAAGCAGAGAAGCGCTGGTTGCAACCGCCATTGAAAACAAGCTCATGGTGATCACCTTAAAAGACGAATAAGCAAAACTGAACCCCTTGGCTGTACGGTCAAGGGGTTTTTCGCGCCCAAAAGGCAAAAATTTTTTGAAAAAATCGAGATCTTTCTTCTGTTACTGGCACAAGTGCCAGTGACAAACGCCAAAAAATCAGTATAATAGATAATGTAAGATTAGGATTGTGCTTTTAGAAGGTGGTGATGAATGATGAAAAAAATCGTTCTGGACATTCAAAGCGATATCCATGCGCACACCATGGAGCGAATGCTGATGCAAAAATTGGACGATTGCCAAGTTGTGATTTCCGAGTCGCCGGACGCAACCGCCGAGTGGTGCAAAACGCATCGACCGGATGTGCTTTTAATGGAAGTCAAGGCGTATTCGCCATGGATGTTCAAAGAACGAATGGCGATCCGTGACAAGGTAAAACGGAACACGGAAAGCTGTCGTGTCATTCTCTTTGTGGATGATGATACAGATGAAGAGTTGACCGAAAAGGTACGGCAGGCAAAGCGCGAGGGTCTGATAGACGCTTTTCTCTTCGGTTCGGTATCCGAAAACTACTTTGCTTCGGTCATCGACAGTGTTTAAATCAGGCAACACAAAAAGCATAAAAATCTTCAAAATAATTATGAGGGAGGAATAATAGTATGACAAAAACGAACAAACGAAGGCGCGTCGCCAGCGTCCTGTTGGCGCTTGTGATGCTGTTCTCACTGATGCCGAGTCAGGAACTTCATACCCATGCCTTTTGGGAGGACTACGACCAAGGCACAGATTGTATCTACTGCGACCACTACCACTGGGGAGAGAATATGTGCGACGGTTGTGGGTTCTGCACTGTTGACTGCAACTCCGACTGCTTCGCTGAATTCCACTGCAACGATTGTGGTGAGTGTCTGTTCAATACGCCATATTGGTGCGATCAATGCTACAAGTGCGCCGACTGCATGGAGGAAACGCACTGCTCGACCTGCGGCAAATGCTACATTGGCGAGGATGACCAGCTGTGCGGCGAATGCTATAAGGGTCCCTGCTGCTCCATAACCATCTGCGACTCCTGCGGCTTCTGCGATGACTGCGCAAACGATGACAGCGACCCGATGCACTGCTCGCTTTGCGACAGCTGCTTCGGTGCGGTGGACGAGTGCGTGGACGACGATGACACCGGCGTCATCCACTGCATCGATTGCCACACGGCCTGCGAGCAGTGCGAGGAATGCCTGCTGAACCAGGAATCCTGCGAGGACTGCGGCCTGTGCCTTGAGTGCTGCCGAGATAACTCCGAGGGCGGCGGCTGCCCGGACGGCGAGACCTGCGTGGAAAGCCCCGAGTGGGACGAGCACATCTGTCAGGGCTGCGACGGCTGGGTCACAGATAAGGAGGACGAGGACGAGTTCTGCGAAACCTGCGAGATGTGCAAGGAGTGCTGCGAGGGCAACTCCGACTGCTCCGAGGGAATGTGCGCAATGGACACGGACTATGCGGATCACTTCTGCGAAGACTGCGGCCTGTGCTTCCACGACAGCGATCCCTGCGAGGACGGCTGCGATCAGCGTTGCAAGGACTGCTGCCGAGATGCCGTAAGCGCTATGGGCTGCGATCATGACGACTGGTGCTTCAGCGACTCTGATTTTGAGGATCATTTGAAGACGGAGCATGCCGGCGCCGGACATACCCACATAGCCTCCGCCACCTGGGCGGCTGACGGAACGCAGCACTGGCACCCCTGCCGCTATTGTGACGATAAAAAGCTGAATGCCGCCAACCATGAATTTGACGCCAAGGGCGTGTGCAAGGTCTGCGACTACATCAGTGGCAGTTCCATCGTCATCAACCGCCAGCCGAGGGGCGTCAAGTGTAAGACCTCTATCTACGATGATTATAACGAAGAGCCGGAAAACGGCCTGCTGTTCTATGAAAATAACCTGGTCACCTTCTCTGTCTCGGCAAAAAGCCTGAAGGGCGACGAGTTGACCTATCAGTGGTATCGGAAGGATAATGAGAATCCCACGGCGGCGCCCTACAAGCTGCCGGAGGGTAGGTTTTACACGGGTGTGACGACCTCCACACTGAAGATGCCGGTTTCCACCCAGGCCTGCCAGGAGGACTACTCCTACTACTGCGTCATCGGCAGAAAGGGCGACCCTTCGGACACCATGAAAACGGCGGAGGCAAAGCTGACTGCCACCCATGCCTACAGCCATAAGCAGGCGGGTGTGCGTGTGCCCACGGAAGAGAACCCCATAAAAGTACACCCAAATATTATTTACTCCACATTCTGCGGAAGCAGAATGTTTCTTTTCTCCGTAAGCCCTTTGTCAAGGAACTTGTAAAAGATGTGAATCTGCCTGTCCTCGTCCTTGCTTTCGGGACGATCACCAATCACGATGTACTCGATAAGCTCCAAACAAGTCTCACGGGTAAGCTCCTGAATATCGACATACTTCTTGATATTTTCAATGTATCTGTCAATATCCTTTTCAGCCTGTTCAGCGGTTTCGCACTTTTCTTTCAGTACAGCGACTTTCTCTCTCAGCATCTTCTGCTCATCAAGATACTGATTCAGCATTTTCACGCAGAGTTCTTCGGGTACAGTACCGAGGAGCTTTTCTTCATAGGTCTTACTGATAAGCGTTTCGAGCTGTGCAAGCCTTTTCTCACCCTCATGGAGTTCCTTGCTGTTATGCTGGCTCTCCGCATCGGCAGTAGCCTGTCTGCGTTTTCTAACGGCTTCACGGAGTGCGTCCTCGTCCTCAACGGCAAGTCGTGCCTTTGCTCTAATATCGTCAACAACAATCTGTGAAATTACTCTTTCCAAAATGGAATGAGGAGTGCAGCCGTCCATTCCGCTTCTAACATAAGTACCACAGCGATAGCTGACAGTCTCATATGTTCCACGCTTCTTAGAGGTGTGCATGGTTCTGTTCATTTTCATCTTGTAACCGCAGTCTGGGCAGTACATAAATCCTGACAGCGGAAGAATCACGCCTTCTTTTGTTGTCTTGCCGATACTCACCGATGCGTCAACCTCTCTAACCTTGTCCCACAGCTCTCTTGAAATGATAGGTTCATGATTATTTTCAATCACTATCCATTCCGACCTGTCCTTGCGTATCTGCTTGTGATTTTTGTAGGATACCGTTGTCACTCTCTGCTGTGCGAGATTTCCGATATAAATCTCATTGTTAAGAATGCCACGCACCATACAATCATTCCACAGATGTGAAGTCACAAGGGGATTATCTTTGCCTTTAAGCTGATAACGATGATCCGAGGGAGTTGCGATGCCGTCCTTGTTAAGCTGTATAGCGATCTGCTTCGGACTTAACCCTCTTGCCCTCTGCTCAAATATACGTCTTACGATAACGGCGGCATCTTCATCAATCAAGGGCGTATGCTTTTCATCATCTGCCTTGATGTAACCATAAGAAGCTGAAGCCGCCAGATACTTGCCCTGCCGAGAATTTGCTGCCATGACACTGCGTACCTTCTTTGACGTGTTGGCGGCGTGCCATTCGTTGAATAAATTCATCACAGGCATAAGATCCATTGCCGAACTGTTTCTGTCAAGCGTGTCTACATTGTCGCTCAGGGCGATGAAGCGGATATTGAATGAAGGAAAAATGTAATCTATATACTGACCGACCTCGATATAATTTCTTCCGAAACGTGAAAGGTCTTTACAGAGGATAAGATTTATCTTTCCCGACTTTGCATCATCAAGAATCTGCTTGATACCTGGTCTATCGAAACTTGTTCCCGAATAGCCATCGTCCTCGCATATCTCGATAAGATTCCACCCCTCCTGCTTGCTGACATATTCCGTCAGCATCTTCTTCTGATTTTCAATCGAAAGGGATTCGCCCGCACGTTCGTCCTCCTGCGACAAACGCACATAGATCCCGACATTGTAAGTAGTTTGCTTTGCCATAATAACTCCTTTCCAATCAAAGCAAACCATATTCGATGATACAACTATTATAGCGCAGAAAACCGAATATGGCAAGTCTTTTTTCAAAACTTTTTAGTTCTTTTCGGTTTTCTGAAACGCTCTTTTGAAAGCAAGTTCATAAAGCACCTTATCAAGGTCTTTTTCACCCACGAAATGACTTGTCACAGCATAACGCTGACCGTCCACTTCGTACACGGCTTTGCTGGTCGGCTTATCTTTATATCTCTCATTCAGCTCAGCCAAAGTAAATCCTGTATCTTTTCTTGGCAAGTGTCTCCTTTCCGCCTGCGATTATCTATCTCTACACGCAATGGCTTTTTGTTGCAGGGGCGTTACGCCTGCACAGGTGCTGTACGGAACGGCAGAGCCGTCCCTTACACAGCAATCGTTTTGTTGTCGGAATATATGTTACTCCGAATAGGAATGATCTGTTTCTGAAAAGCTCATCTGCTTAGCGTACTTTTCGGAATAGCTTTCGTCCGAGCTGTTGTCAGCATCGGCAGAACTATCGTCAGCCAGCTCACCAATCTGCTCATAGGTCATACCGCTTGCTGTCAGCTTGCCGATCAGCGTATGCTCCGCAGTCACAGCATCGAGAAGTGCCTGTCCCTCCGCACCGCCGTAAAGCTGTGAGAGCTTATCGTAGGTGTAGAGCTTGCTATCAATGATGACCTTGCGCCTGCGCTCCTGCACAGCTTTGATAGACTTTTCGTAGCTGTCGAGCTTTGCCTGATTCTCCGCAAGAACAGCATCCGTAATGATAACAGCGGACTTCTCATCAACCTCGGTCTTAGCTTTCTTACTCATTCTCATCACCTCCCAATGTATTGGATTTAGGGATAATACCCTATGCTAATATTATAGCATTCTCGGACAGCAAAAGTCTATTCGCATTGCGCAAGAAGTTGAGTGCGCCATAAAACTTCTTCATTCGTGAAATTGTTATGGGGAATTTTGCAGAAAGCAGACCGAGCATTGCAAATCCGAGCCATATCACATTGACTGCATACTGCATAGGTCACCATTTCTGATTTATTCAATACGGAGAATTATTATCACGGAGCAACTATTTTTATAAAAATCATGCCCGTTTCCTGATTGAACGTGCTTGTATATATAGAGGGGGTTTTATCCGAGTGCCGCCGTGACCTATTCACATTCTGTATAGAAATATGCTGTTGAATTTAGGCACAAGGGAGAACCGTCATGAACAAAGTGTAAACTTTTCTGAAAAACAACGCCATTTTCTCAAAAACACCGGTAGAAAAGTGAAGGGCTTTGACGTTGTGACGATCACACGCACCCCTGCATATCATTTTCATCATAAAATTTTTCTGCGGTATACTTAACGAAGCGGTCAATAATTTGGTATTAACTTATGGGAGCATATTTCATAGGACTGCCGCCCAGACTGCGCAATAACTGCGCTGAGCCAGTTTACAATTTCAAGAGTGATGATATTGAGTGCATCACGCAGGAGCGTGAGCGAGTATGACCGCCGACCTAAGCGGCGGAGAGTTTAAGTCGCATAGCTCCAAATTCGCTGACGGAGCATCGAAAGCCTGAGTGATATGAAAATCCCACAGGCTGGAAAATAGCGCTACAGCGCAACAAAAATAACAAGCATTGTATTTTGCGCCGCACAGCGAGCGAAAATACCAAATGCTTGTTAGGGACACCCCAAGCCCCGAAACGACCGCACAGCGGTCAAGAAAATCGGCTAACGCCGAAATACAAACAAAGGAGACACCACTATGAAAACCGAGAAAAAGAAGCGTGGAAGACCGCCCAAACACAAGGCTATGGAGTTTGAGGGTATGACCTACGAGGGAGCAATCAATCACGCACTTGACAAAGAGGTCAGAGCCGACCTTGACAAGTGCCTTGCCGACAAGGACGAGAGCCAGCTTACCGACGATGAACGCAAGTACCTGAAACGCAAGAAGGAGAAGAAGTCCTACACCCTCAATGTTCGTTTCACCGAATCGGAAATGCAGGACATTCTTTCCAAGTGTGAGCAGTACGGTTACAAGAACAAGACCGAGTATATCCGTGATTGTGTTCGGGCGAGGGTTGATCTCACGCCCGACCGTTCCGAAATTGCCGAGTGTAACCGTCTGATGAAACGCATCGGAGCAAACATCAACCAGATACTTGTCCGACTTTACAGCACAGGTCACATCTATGCCGAGGATATTACCGAGATAAAGAAAGGGGTAAACGAAATTTGGCATACACTTCTATCCATACGATCAGGGCAACAGTCAGCGCAGCGATCGCTTACATCACAAGAGATGATAAGACCATCGACGGTTTATATGTCAACTCTTATGCTTGCCGAGCCGATAGCGCAGGAGCAAGCGAGGACTTCCGAGCCGTCCGAAACACAGGAACAGGACGCACCCAAATCCTTGCCTACCACATGATACAGAGCTTTGCCCCCGGTGAAGTCACGCCCGAACAAGCTATGCAGATCGGAGAGGAGCTGTGCGACCGTTATCTGAAAGGCGATTATCAGTATGTCATTGCTGTTCATCATGACAAGTCGCACCTGCATTGCCACATCATTTTCAACAACACAAATCTGTATAACGGTCTGAGCTTTACCACCGAGCATAATCAAGGCAGAAAGTCTGAAAGAGCGTGGGCAGAGTTGCGTGAGATTTCGGACGAGATATGTGCTGAACACGGTATATCTGTTATCTCCGAGCCTGAAAAGGGACATGGGGTATCTCACTTTGAGAGGAATATGCAGAAAGAGGGCAAGTCGTGGAAAGATAAGCTCCGTGTCAGGATTGCGGAGGTCATGCTTTACAGCCGTGACTTCAAGGATTTTCTTGAAAAATGTTCGGAGTGCAGTATCGAATATGTTTACAAGCCAAGCAATAAGGTCAAGCTGAAATTCCGTTTATCAGGTGACGGTCAACAGAAGTTTACAAGAGCCGACACCCTGGGCGCAGACTTCACCCCCGAACGCATAGCCGAGCAGATAGCGGAGATACAGGAAAAGCTGTCAGCGGCGAATGTCACTCCCGATATGCTTATCGAAGCGCCGAAGCCTGTTGTTCCAAAGACCGAGCCGAAGCCGACACAGACAGTCACCGCACCGACAAAGCCGAAACAATCTGCCGAGCCTGAAACTATCACCGAAACAAGTGAAACCGCAAAGAGAAAAGCTGCTGCGGAACAGGTGGAGAAGTTCTTTGCAGCCCGACGAGCAAGACGGCAGGCACAGCTTGATATGCTTAACGCAACTGCTATCAATCCGAAGCCTGAACCGTCTGCCCGGACACCACAGCCCACACCTACGGAGAGTAAAGCACCTGAAAAGAAAGAAGATCCGTGGAAAGCTATCAGAGGTATGGGCAGAGCAAACGAAATCATCGCAGACCTTGAAGCTGGTGGCGTTATGTCATTCAGCGAGCTGTCTGGATTCTTCTTCAATACACCTCACTCCGATGACCACACAACTGAGCGTGCCGATCTGAAAAAGAAGTTTACAGCTATCGACACGCTCATTGCAAAGATGAAGCACCGTGACGAGCTGGAGCCTGTTTACAAGGAGTATCAGGGCAAATCGGGCTGGTCGCAGAGCCGTTTCAAGAAGAAAAATGCCGCCACTATCGAGGACTACGAGCAGACGGTCAAGTACATCAAGGAGCATATCAAGAAGTATGCTGTTGACGGCAAACCGCCGACGATGCTTGACCTTTTGGAGAAGTCCAACAAGCTGAAATCGAAGTGGAACAGGCTTAATGTCGAGCATACCGCATTCCTCACCAAGCGTGAAACGGCGAAGAAGTACACCCGACAGGTGCGCCAGTACATCAACGAACAGCAGATGAAGCGTGAGCGTGAGAAAAGCCGTCAGAGGACACAGGCTAAACATAGAAATAAAAATACACTTGAATAAAGAAAGGAAACAACAACTATGAGCAAAATAGGTTATATCCGTGTTTCTACGGAGCATCAGGAAACAGCGAGACAGCAGGAGATCATGTGCAGTTATCAGGTTGACCGCATCTTCTCCGAGAAGCTGTCAGGAGCGAACACCGACCGCCCTCAGCTCAGGGCAATGCTTGACTATGTGCGTGAGGGTGACACCCTCTACATCGAGAGTATCAGCCGTCTGGGACGCTCCACAAAGGACTTGCTGAACATCATCGACACCCTCACAGACAAGGGAGTAACGCTCATCAGCCACAAGGAGAAAATTGACACCGACACTCCTGCGGGCAAATTTATGCTCACCGTGTTCGCTGCACTCTCACAGTTGGAGCGTGAGCAGCTCAAACAGCGACAGCGTGAGGGCATCGAGATCGCTAAGGCTCAGGGCAAGTACACCGGGCGAAAGCCTATCCCCACCGACTGGACGAGGTTCGGTCAGCTCTATGGGGAATGGAGAGCCAAGCACATCACGGGCAGGGACTTTATGCGGAGAATGAATATGTCAGCAAATACTTTCTACCGCCGTGTGCGTGAGTATGAACTCCGTCACGGCATCACCGAGCCGACCTCAGCTTGACCGTCAGGCGAACGGAAATGCCACACATCACTATCCGAGCCTGCGGAGCGGAATTCTAACCGCTGAAAAGAAAAAGCCCTCAGAAACGCTTACAAGAGCATTTCCGAGGGCTTGCGGTTATTCAGTTCCAATAGAGTTTGTGCCTGTTGTGGTGTGCCCCACAATGCCTATTCAGACTTGTGTGGAACGAAAAATATAGTATTTGGCAATAAAACAAGATAACAATAAATTTATAGTTTAGTTAACTACATAGACATTTCCCTTTATGGCGATTTCGTTTATTATGGCACTACGGTTCAAATCTTTTTGGGACAATAAAACAATACCTATAATATTAATATCAGATTGCTTAATAGTATCTTTACCTGTATTAATACCGTTTCTTATGTTTTCAAATTCGTCTTCCAAATAAGCGTGTTTATCATTTATTATATTAACAAACTTATCTAATGGTGAAATGAGCTTTTCGCCAGCATAGAACAACGGGATACCATACACTCCTCTTTCGTCATTTTGAGGATTTTGAATCGTTGGTAGTGTTGAATCAGAATCATTGTAAGTATCGACCCAAAGCCATGTCACTGTTCCGTATTCACTATATTCATCTATTACAGATGATATATCTGATGAATTGATTGCATTCTTGAATGATACATATATTTTGCCTTCGCCAAGGATTGTTGAAACATCATTATCTTCTTCTGGCGTGGGGAGAAAAAAACGTTGATATTGAGAAGAATCATTTTCTTTAATAAGACAATTAGGAAAGTCTGTATTTGCGTTTACTCCGCTTGTGCCTGTCAATAAGCCGATTTTTTCAAATATGAATTTCTGATCAAGACTCACTTTTAATCTGAATGTAAATTTGTTAGTGTATTCTGTTGTGCTAAAAGGATAACTAAGAATAGAGTATTGATATTCATTACTGCTCTTTTGCTTGATGTCAAGCTCATTTCCATTTGGACAGCTTATATAATAATAATCTTGTATATCTTTATTCATTTGAGTCATCATTTTATCTCTGTTGTGATACTTAGATAAAACAAAAGTGCCTGCCGTAACTAATAATGATATAATTATAATTATAATTGTTTTTTTCATTGCTTCAACCTCTACTTCAAGGCTGGACACCGCTTATAAGCTGTTCATTATAAAAAACAATTATTTTATCATTTGGCAATAGCTGTTCTGTTCCCATTGAATAATCATTCGATGTATCCCAATTAGACCAATCTGCTGCATTTAGTCTAAAATGGATTACAAACTGTTTATTAGGTTGAAGTTCAACATCGGTATTAAATTTGATTTTTGCATATGTATTTCCGTAATCGTCATTAACAAATTCACAAACCGAAGTATTACCTAAGTATTGATTATCTACAGCAAGCCAGTCGCAATGGTATTCAAGGTTTTCTTTATTGTCTGCATTAAATACATAATTTATAGTTATATCACTCATTTTTAAAGGCTTGTCAGAGTTGTTAGTTATAACTATATTGGGATTTATAGTATTTGAGTTACTAATACCTGCATTGCAAGATTCTACTGTTATTTCAGGTGATTTCTCATCATCTTGAATTACCCCTGGATTGATAGTTGGCGTAACAGTTGTATCTATTTCACCATCATTATCAAGATCAATGTTAATAAAAAATGAACCATCTGATAAATTTAAGAATAATACAGATCCACTATTCACAGAGATATTGGTATACAAATAGATGTTTCCATCAATATTGCACATAATATCAGTGTTTTGATCAGCAAGTGAATTGATTTTACAATCATAATTATCATCAGCAAATTGAGCCAGTAAAATCGGATTGCCAACTGATGTTAAAGGGTCAAATTTAAAATTATTCCCTTCATGAACCTCTGAATTTGTGTAATAATATGAACAGGTTTCGTTTGAAAAGAATAAATCAAAATAACCTGAAATAGCAAGCTTATTTGAAAGTGTCTTGGTTTCTTCTATGGCATTAGATGTAAGATTGTTATTTGCCATTTTTGTTCTCATGGGCAGCTTCATAAATGATTTTGTATCTTTTATGTTTTTTAATATCTCATCTATGCATTCCTGACTCTGTATTAACCCCATATGATCTTGATCAAAGATTTTTATATCCAAAAGATCGTGATTAAAATTCATTGTTGCACTTTCAATTGGAACTACACTATCGCCAATACCATATTCCGGAACGAATTGCAATCCTCTATCGCCAGGACAATGTTGAATAGTTGAAATGGTATTTCTATTACTTCCTACTAATGCTATTCTTTTCAGATTATTAGTATTGTTTTGGGATATTTTTATGCGGCTATGGTTATATTTTCCATCTATCCAAAGATAATTATTATAATCATCAGAAATCAGCTCATCAAATTCGTCAAATGTAAAATACGTAAAATTGCCGTTATCTATAAAATAATCATACCAATGATCATAAGTTCGTTTATATGAATATATCCACTGCCAGTCATCTGTATAATCTTTATTTGGCAACAAATCATAACAACTGCCTAAATTCACCAAAACACTTGGAAGTTCAAATGAAGTAAATAATGATTCTGCTACCCCGAGTCCTCCTATGATATATGATAAATCACCAGTGCTTAAAACGCAAAGCATCGTTGGCGCACCCCAAAATGGTGTTCCGGCAGTTATTTGTTTAGAAATATTATCAGCACCATATTCCGAAATGTATTTTTCTGTAACAATACCACCCATACTATGTGCAACAAAAACTACCTCATTATAATCACTAATAAGATCATGAAGATTATTAGCCGTTATTTGCGCTCCCATTCTCCAATCATACGGGAAAAATAAGATATCATACTTATCAGAAATATCAGTATCATTATTTAGTGATTCAATTATTCCTTTATAAGTATCATCATATCCATAATTATTAACAGGATATAATTCAATATTACTATTACCGTAGTAATCGCATTTGAGCGACTGGAACGCATTGTGAATTTTTTTAACATCATCAAAGTTACTTGGCTGTTCAATCCAAGATCCCCATACACTTTCATCATTTGATGTTTTTGCAAGATCTATTCCCATTATTCCCGGTACTACTACAACGGCTCTTTTCAATTTAGGAATTGTTATGTTTTTGGTTATTCGCTTTACTTCTGTATCACCGGTCTTGGCAACTTTGTATGATAATTCAAAATCCAATTTTGCATTTATATCAGAATTATGTTTTGAATCTGTTGGAACTATAAATTTCAAAGGAATTGAATAGCTTTTACTTGGCTTTATTACCGAATAATTGTGTGTAAGTGAGGTTCCATACTTTGGTTCAAGGTTATCAGCAGTGATTTTTATCGATACATCTGTCGCATCGCCATCTCCAATATTATCCAAATATACATTTGCATTTATATCATCATAATTAAAATTGGAAATACTAACCTTATTATCAGCGTATACACTTAATGCTAACGGAGGAATTAAATTCTGTTCTAACTCACTCAATCCATAATAGGTAACAAATTCTCGTGTTTCACCACTGGTGAAAGTATCTTTGTTCCATGTGATGGATACTGCACTATCTCCATTAGATCGTCCTGGCTGAGTCACATAATCCCATAGCGTACTTGTTACATTTCCCCAATTAGTAAATTGTACTTTATCAGGTTTTCTGTCTCCCGATTTGTAGAATGTACCTTGTGCTACTACACCGGGATTAGTTGCGGAATCAAAGGCTTGCCATATTTGCGGAATATTAGAACCTGAATATACGGTTTCAGTTGTTACATCAGATCCGTTTACTCTGAATGGCGCAGCATCATTACCACCGAGCATAGTGTCCATCATAATTCTTATGCCCACTTGTTTGGCGTATTCTGTATCATTTTTGACGATATACTTAATCTTAACAACATCATCTCGTCCAGTCGCCGAATTCTCAATAATAGATAGTTCTTGTGTGACATCAACACCATCATAAGAAGCTTTGGAAACACTTTTAGAACCATCAGCATCATAAGTTACATTTGATGATGTAAACTCATTTATGCTTTCACCAACAACAATTGTTGTTTTTGATGTTCCTCCACCCGGATGACCGAAAAGCATCTTTTTATTATCATCAGTTGAACTGTTAGGGTTTCCTCCTATTGTACCAATAGTATAGTGACCATTACTTGCAGTGTTGAACTCAATGTAGTCATTTGCTATTAAAGTATTATTTTTGAGAATACTTTTAAGCATTCTATTTTGGGGAACACTTACAGCAGAACTTGCCAGATTTGATTTCCATTCTTGGTACTCTTCACCATTAGGATCTAACGTTGAGTAATATTGATATTCGTCAACATAATCATCGGCAAAAGCAGGTAAACTCGTAAGCATAGTTGTAGATAACGCAATACAGCTAAGACCTGCCACGATACGTTTCAAAATCTTATTCTTAACCATTTCATACCACCTTTCTGCAACACACAGTTGCCAATTATTTCTTGTTTACATAGTTTCTCAGCTCTTCTGGCTCTACAGGTTGTGCGAACCAATGGAAGCAAGCACTCGGAACTGATGTGGTAGCTACCACCAGCGCAAGAGCCGCCAGTGCCGTAGAAGCCTTCTTTGCTATGCTCATCAGCTTTTTCATTACAAATCCCTCCTTTCAAACAGTTCAGATAAGTCAGGCTCTTTCGGTTGATAAAACGTAATACCGCAAACGCTGCCATTTGAGATATACAGCACCAGCCTTACAAGAGCAAGAATTACAATCGCCAAAATACTCCGTTTTTCTCTTTCCTTATCATCGTTTACTGTTATCACCCCGATTCAAAAAGTGACCGAGCAGTGCCATGATTGCTGACAGCAGCATTCCGCTTGATACATAAAGGCTTAGTTTTTGATATTGGAATACAAGCAGTGCAATCGTGACAACGGATAGGGTAACAGCTAAGATGCAGCTTCTTTTCCTTAGCTTGACACTCTTTTCCTCTGACATCGGTTTATTCGGATGCGGAACGGGAGCAATACATAGAATGATTGGTAATGCTATCATTATGAAACTGATGCTGAATATTGGCGTAATATGTCCGCTTACATTGCAAATGCCGTAAGAGAAAACCATCATCACCATGACAAGCGTGAACATACAACTAAGATGACTGTTAGCGTGAAACCCACCTACAAACTGTCTCAACCCCATAAATACGGCTATGAATACAACAACCGCAGGCAGCGTATGGGAAAACAGAGCAATCAGCAGGACGATAATGGTATTCAGCACATCAGAGATCAGCAGCTCCATTCCATATGCGTAGATCACCTCTTTGGATTCTTCCGTTATGTTCTGAACCACAAAAAAGTGTGCTATGCTTTTTGCAAGTTTTGAAATCATTTCTGAATCACTTCCTGCAAAAATCATAACACAAGTTGCAAATTTTTTCAATAGGTTTTGAGAAAAAAGGTCTCAAAGTGTCCCCAAATGTCGTCTTCTTGTCCCGAAATGCAAATAGTTAAATTTGTAAACAATTACGAACCATAATGTTCAGCTTAAAAATTCCGTCATCATAATCGAAACTTACTAACCCACCCAATCTATCAACGGAGGATTTGATACTGTTTATCCCTATGCCGTGAAGCCCTTGTTCTTTCTTTGTTGATGTTAAAACAGATGTATCTACCTTATCTGATGTATTTGTAATGACAATAAATAGCTTCTCTCGTTCTTCCATTAGGCTTATCCAAATATGCTTATGTGATACACCAGCTCTCTGGCAACCTTCTATTGCATTGTCAAGAGCGTTTCCGATGATACGGCACAACTCCAATTCGTCTGCCTTGATATTTGTTATGATATTGACCTTGCAAATAAACTCTATACCGTATGTCTGAGCAAGAGAACCCTTGATGTTCACAATAGAATCGACGGCATTATTACCAGTATAGCAGAGTCTGTTAGCAAGCCTTACAAATGAGCTTAGCTTGACAAGATATTCCTTAGCAGAATCAGTATCATTGTTTTCCAACATATCATTCAGAACTAAAAATTGATTTTCAATATCGTGTTTAAACTCTCGTACTTGCTTGTATGACAGGGTAAGCAGCTTATAGTTTTCCTGTTCCTGTTGCTTTATTGTTTCAAGGTATTTTAACTTTATCTTATCTTCAAAACTTTCAAAGAAATTAAACATAGCAAGGTTTATAAAGATAATTCCTGCAAGAGAAACGCCCAAAGAAACATAACTATAAGTGTTGCTGCCAACAAATCCATCAAGCATTGTTTGTAAAAGAAAAATACTTATGATTGGAATAACTATTATCAATATCCAATATTTTATCGGCAGTTCACGAATTTTTTGTTTATTATGCGGTGCATCAATCCTATAAGCCATAAATAAATTATATTTGTGCCTACCATTCCGAGATAACGTCCTAAACCAGACTCTAAGAATTCATCTGGTGTTCCCATATTAGCAATGCAAAGTAATCCAATCACAATAGGTTCAGATATAGATATAATCAGTAAAAACAATATGTTCCAAAATATTTTATGACGGATTGAATCATCATAACAAATAAAGGACATGGAGCTAATAAGAATAATGGTTGTAATCAGATACACTAAAATATTATCTGTCAACAAAACTGTCGCTGACAGTATTACAGTAGAAAGAAGATACGACAGATAAAGAACTGCTTTATTAACTTTTGCCTTACTCAACAAGGAAAAGTATAAGAATACCAACATCATTTCAATTGCTACATTGACAATCTCAATGATATTTTCAATCAATACGGGCAACTCGATCATCTCCCTGTTGCATAGTTAAGATAGCGAGCAACTATCTCATCTTTATATGTTTTGCCTATGGGGATTTTTCTGCCGTTGCTTAGAATAATATCGTACTTGGTAATATTCTGTATATGGTCAAGATTTACAAGTATTCCACGGTTTATAATAGCGAAATTGTACTTTAACAACTCGCCACACACAGTTGAAAAATCGCCGCCGTACTCCAATTCACCATTAACTGTGAATAGTGATACCTTTCTTCTATGTCCCTCAAAGTAAAGAATATCTGTCAGCCTGAACTTGAATGACAGATTTTTATTATTGAAAGTGAAAGTTCTAAATCGCTGCTGGCACTCAGCAATGATAGAATTTAGCTGTTTGGTATATACATAGTCTGGCTGATTTTTCAATATATAGCGAAACGCTCCCACATCGTAGCCCTTAACGGCAAATTCGGCATAATTCGTCAGGAAAGAAATAATAACTGAACCATCTATCTGTCTGATTCTTTCAGCGGTCTGCAATCCGGTCAGATCGGGCATTTCAACATCGAGTATGATGACTTCATACATTCCCTTGACATAGAAACTCAATAAGTCTCTCCCGCTTGTAAATTCGTGTATTTCGCAGTCGGGGAGTTTCATTTCTCTTAATCTGTTATGAAGTTGTTTTAAGAATACAGGTTCATCATCAACGATAGCAATATTCATAGCAATCACCTCACAATTGGTCATGCTTTATGTATCAGTTATCATTATACCACATCGGAGAGATTATTTCAAGAGAAAAAATAGCTATGCCTCCATTAATAGTTTCGGAGACATAGCCTCATGTTGCGTTATTTTATATTCATCGAATATGGTCTATTGCCTGATTTAAGAGTGGGTGTACTTATAAGTGCTTCACAGAAGACAGCGAGAGAACGCCGAAATACAATGTCACTTGGGTCGATAAGCATGGAGTTACCCATGACGGTGTCGTGGGCGGCGACCCGAAGTGCGACGGCCACAAGCTCCCGTGCCTGTTCGAAGCAGGCTATTACGAACCGCATTATATGACCACCGGCTCCAAGGAGCGCATCTTCCCGCATACCTTTGTGCTTGACAGTAGCTATGACGCAGTGGGCGGCGGCAGAGTCGATGTGCTCAGATGTTCCGTCTGCGACTATATCGTTCCTGTGAAGAGCCATGTCCATGATTACGGCTGGAACTGGGACTGCACCGGCTTCGGCAGTATCTATGAGTATACCTTCAACATTGGCGGCTCGACCAAGACGGTGGAGCAGCTCATCCTTGAATCCGGCTATGCCCACCCCGAAAAGTGCAAGGTTCCCGGCTGCGAGGAGTTCATCATGGTTCCCCATAGCTGGGGCCGCTGGAATGTGGTCAAAAACCCTGATACCGAGGGCGATAAAGGCAGCATGGAAGCTGAATGCAGCGTCTGCGAATACAAAGAGACGAAAGAAATTGACGGCGATTGGACAAAGGACACCGCTCTTGTGACGGTGAAAAATGGCCGGGCAACCCGTATGATCGTCAAGCCCGGCGACAAGATCAGGCTTTATCCCGAGGAGAGAACCGGTCAGAAAGCCATAGGCTGGAAGGTGGAGTATCGCCGCGAATACAATGAGTATGACATCATACCTGTTACTAGAAATTGGAATACCAATGAGGCGAAGACCCTGTTCAAGCTGGTGACCAACGGCTCCGCCCTCGAGTGGGGCTGCACGATCCCAGAGTTCAGCGCCATGGGTGCCCCCGGAGGCGGCAGTTTCTTCTTTGAGCCTGTCTATGCAAGCTGTGACCACAGCGGAGGCACCACGGTGCTCAATGCGAAGGAGCAGGTCTGCGACCGTAAGGGCTACACCGGCGACACCGCCTGTGCAGACTGCGGCCATGTCATCAGTGCCGGTTCGGATATCTACCCACCTGCAAACGCCGGTCATACCGGTCCACTGCAGCCGCTGTACTACTACGGCACGGCCAACTCAGCCACCACAGACGCGAGCCATGGTGGCAAACGCTATAACGCCAAATCGGGAGACTGCCGACACCGCGCCTATGAGGGCGACTACCGCTGCACGGCTTGCGGCGGCACCGTAAAGGGCGAGACCGGCGACTTCAGGCATAGCGGTCCCCTTGAACTGCGGGATGTAAGAACGGCGACCTGTACAGAGAGGGGCTATTCCGGCAACCAGTACTGCTCAGCGTGCGACAGGATCGCGCAGAAGGGCATCTCAACCCCGTCCCTCCACGAAATTGCCGATAACTACAAGCTGATCAATGAGGTTAAGCCAGGATGCACCACCTCAGGCTATAGCGGCGACCAGCAGTGCACAGCCGGCTGCGGACAGATTATCCGCTACGGTCATGTCGTTAATAAGCTCAGCCACGACTGGGACGGCGGCAAACCCGCAAAACAGGGCAAGAGCGAAGGAATTCTCTACACCTGCCAGCGTGCCGACTGCGGCGAGACAAGGTTCGTCAGAAGCTCCGCTGCGACCGGATACATTGTCACGGTTATCAAGGGCACGGCCTCCGTTGCCGCAGGAACACTCATCACAGACAAGATCGCACAGAACACCGTTGTGACCGTTACGGCGGACGCACCGGAGGCAGGCAAGGTCTTTGACAAGTGGGTCGTGCTGGAGGGCAATGTCACTCTGGCAGACGTCACCAAGGCGACTACCACCTTCACCATGCCCGGCAATGATGTGAAGCTCGAGGCCACCTATAAGGATGCGCCTCCAAGCCATACCCACAGCTACGGCACGGAGTGGAAGTATGACGACACCGATCACTGGCATGAGTGCGAATGCGGCGATAAGGCCAATATTGAGGCTCACAGTGTCAGCGAATGGATCGTTGACACGGCAGCTACCGAAACCGCCGACGGCACTAAGCATAAGGAATGCACCGTCTGCAAGAAGGTTCTTGAAACCGCACCGATCCCCGCAACAGGCAGCAATCATACCCACAGCTACGGTACAGAGTGGAAGTATGACGGCACCAACCACTGGCATGAGTGCAAGTGCGGCGACAAGGCCGACACGGCAGCACACAGCTTCCAGTGGGTGATCGACAAGGCCGCTACCAAGGAGGCCACAGGCAACAAGCACGAGGAATGCACCGTTTGCGGCGCCAAGCGCAGCGAGAATACGGTCATCGACAAGCTCCCCGACGGCGGCAATACCGACAATACAGGCAGCAGTGATAATAACACCAATAAGCCAGGAAATGACGACTCCACCAAGTGTCCTCAGACCGGTGACAGCAGCAACCACATGGGTTGGCTGGCTGCGCTGTGCGGCGTTCTGACTCTGCTGGGCGTAAGCGGCAAAAAGAGAAAGGAATCCGAGGTTAAATAAGCCAACGCTTCCGAAATCGAAATAGCCTAAACACAATAGGCGGTGACGGATCATTCCGCCACCGCCTATTTTCCTGAAAGCGGGCTTGCTGGGCGTTCTTTCTTTATGCCTTCGACAAAAATCTTTTAGGAAATTAAAAAACTTGGTTTTAGCCCCCTCAACTTTTCGGCATGGAAAGTGAGGGGGCTTTCTCTATAGCCTCCGCCCGTTCTTTGAAAACCGAATAGTACAGCGCATCCTTTTGTAGGGCGTAATTTTTTTGCCTAAAAGCAAATTTACTCACTGTCAAAAGCTTGAACTCACTACAAATAAAAAAATGGTAACACCAGCAGGAAGTTATTTTCCTGCTAATGTTACCTCATTTACAAGTATCACAAGATTTAAAGGGGAAATGATAAAGACTTTGTAATGCTTATCGTAATTCTTGTAGCTTTACGCTTAATTCTTGTAAATGTTTTTTGGCTCTTTAGCTTGATAGCCACCATACATTGATGCACATCCGCAGGCAGCTATACCCATTCTCTTAGTTGCTCTGGCAATAAGGCTGGCAAGCAATTTCTTAAATGATCTCATTCTTATCACACCTCTTTTCTTTGATCTTTGCTGATATTATTAAAACTGCAATTAATAGATTTGTTAACAGGATCATAGATCCAACCATCTGATATTTATTGATAATCGCCCCGCCAAACAGATCAAGCAACAGAAAAACTATCATTCCCATCGCTTTGAACTTTGGCTTTTTTTCTTTTTCTATAGGCTTATTTTTGTTCTCCACAGGGCAGAATACAAAAGCTATTATCTCTTCAAACACAACCAAGGCAGCGATCACCCATATATTTATATATCCGCATACCTTGTCATTAAGAAAAGCTGTAGCAATAAATGTCGAACACATGAGCAGATTGCATCTGAAATATGTATCTGCATGATACCCTCCGGTAATAACCCTGACAGCAATAAACACTGCCAAATATATTACGCTTTCCAGCAAATGCCCTGTCAATGCTCCCATAAGCAATACAAGCACAATGTTTAACATTGATGAGATAGTTATTTCTATGCCATACCGATAAAAATCCTGTACCTCATCTGCTTTGCCGATAGCTTCCTGCTCGGTCAAAAAATTAAGTATACCCGATACAACAAGATCCATAAACTACCGCCTCGCTTTTGTCTTACCCTAATTTGAATTGTACTAGAATAACAGCAATATGTCAAGCTTTTTGGAATGAGTTGCAGGTTTTTGTCACGAAATGCAGCAACGGCCACGAACAATTAGTTCAGGACCGTTGTATCTGCCATCAATGTTACCTGACAGCAAAACATTCCCTCCGACTCATAGAAATCGCATCTGCCATTATATTTTCTTGCTATCTCTCTGATTATTGAGGTCCCCAGGCCATGCTGTTTTTTATCAGCCTTTGTGGTCGTAAGCCTTGGATTACTATCCATAACAGAATGATCTATTGAATTTTTTATCAAAAACGTATATGTATCCGTTTCTCGGTCGATCTTCAGATACAGAAATTTATTTGCGTCGTCGGCTATTTCCTTGCATGCCGTTATAGCATTCTCCAACGTGTTGCTCAACAGGTCGCAAAGGTCAGTTCCCTTTATTCCCTCAAAATCCGAAACTGTTATACATGATATTTTTATCCCCAAGGAAGAAGCCATCGTAAGCTTTGCGTTAACGATAGCATTTACAATATTATTTTTCGTTTTAACATAGGACTCCGACTTCTTGATAAGGTCAAAGCTTTCTGAGATAAATTTTCTCGTTTCATCTATTTTTTGGACTTTCAATAGTTCATTGACCGTTTCATATTTGTCTTTTATATCATGCCTTAGTTTTCTCATGGCGTCATATTGCGACTCGGCGTTTCCGATAAACTGCTCAAGATACTGCTCTCTTAGTTTGACTATCTCCATTTCCTTGAGCTTCCGATTCTTTTTTATCAAAGAATTTATTATCCAGAATATAAGTATATTAAGGACAAAGACAAGCATATATGACAGATTTATATACAGCCTATGGCCATCGTCTGCCGAAAGGGACAGTTCATGTATTACCATAACGAGAGAAAACGAAATAATAAGCACTGCAATTATCGTAACCCAATCTGAAGCCGTATAATCATCTGTGTGTTTAAAGGCCATCAGTATTAATCTAAATACAATGAATATAGAGATCTGGATCATTATAAGCGTCACAAATCTAAGCAAGCTTTGTTCGACCATAAGCTCCCTGAGGGATATTTTAAAAAATGACGATACAACATTTAGTTCCAATGACGTTATCAACAAGATCGCAACCTGCGAGAGGGATATGGAAAGAAATTTCTTTACAGCATTGTCACTAAAAAAGCAAAACGCAAAAACAAGCAGACTTGCCCAGTACAAAGCACTTCCAAAGCCCTCAAATACAGTGAAATAATTAAAAGCAGTGACCAGACAGCCTTCACAAACGGCAAATATAACAGCCCATATCTTAGCCCTTTCATGAGATCTTGGCGTAAGAAATTTATATATAAACCATGTTTCCAGACCGCCCTGATAAAAGTTTATCAAGATCTCAAATATCGTCCACAATGTAATAGTCATCACTTTCTCCTCAGATATTCAGTCAAAGCGTCGTCAACTGCATTCTTATATCCTCGGCTCATGGGAAGCTCTGAACCGCTTTTGAAGATCACTGTTTCATTTGAACGGCTTATGTTAAAAACATATTTCAGATTGACGATATATTTTTTATGCACCCATATAAAATCAAATTTACGATAAGCTTCTTCTATCTCGCCAATGCTATCTCTGACTGCAATAGTATCCTTATTATTTGCAAAATGATATATGATGCTGTGGCTATTGCTCTCTATATAAGTTACATCCCGAAGCTTTACAGAGATCCTTCCCTGCTCCCTGTTCTCCAAAACCACTGTCTTTTCCTGCTTCAATGCGTCCGTCAGCTGTCCTGCTACCATATGGAGCCTATCCTTCATAACATCGGCGTCAGGATCTTTGCAGATAAAATTCAGCGGTCTGAAATTAAAGCTGTCATAAACCAGCTCCTGATGACTTGTCACAAAGATCACGAAGCAATTACCATTCTGACCTAGCTGCCGCGCGACTTCAAAACCGGTCATTTCAGGCATATCAAGGTCAAGAAATATAGCCGAAAAAGGCTTTTTACCATGGCAGTAAAAAAAGCTCTCAGCTTTGGTAAACGTTTCTATTTCAGCTTTGACTGACCTTGATTCAAGTTCATTTGCCAGCATAGATTTAAAAAACTGAAGAAAAACAGCATTATCATCACAAACTGCGATCCGCATTTTTTCACGTCCTTTTATAACATAGTCTATGTACGATTTTATATTACCATAATTATATCATAAGGTCAAGCCATAAAACCAGCAACAAGCATCTAGCGTCAAAAAAATGTCATGTTGTGCCAAAATCGAGGGACTTTGTTCCAAAAACCACACCTCATATTTGTCCCTTTTGCCAATTTACAAAAATATACTTATGTGTTACAATGATAGGGTAAAGTATATTGATCGTGTGAAATGGGGTGACATTACTGGTCAAAGTCGTAAAAATCTATCTAATTAGTGAGCAATTTGACAAAGCAGGCAACCGGATAGATTATAAAGAAGTCAATAAAATACTGTGGGAATTGCAAAAGCAGACACGAGAAGCAAAGAATAAAACTGTTCAGCTTCTTTGGGAATGGAACAATTTTTCAAGCGATTATGTTAAGGCGAGTGGCATATATCCTAAAGCAAAAGACATATTTGGCTACTCAAGTGTGCATGGACAAGCAAACAAAGAATTAAGAACAAAACTCGCTTTAAATTCAAGTAATCTTTCCACTACCACAATGGACGTATGTAAAAATTTTAATACATATAAAAAAGAGGTATGGAAAGGCAAACGATCAGTTCCTTCATACAAAGCAGACCAGCCTCTTGATCTGCACAATGACTCTATAAAGCTGATATATGAAAACAAAGAATTTTATGTCAGGCTCGGTTTGTTAAATAGAGCTGGATTTGCAAAGTATGGTTTTAAAGACGGTTTTCGTTTTAAAATGCAGGTGAAAGATAATTCTACCAAAACTATTCTTGAGCGTTGTTTTGACGGGATATACACAATAGTAGCCAGCAAACTTTTATATGACCAAAAGAAAAAGATGTGGAAGCTTAATCTGTCTTATAGTTTTGACAATAAAAACATTTCTGAACTTGACAAAGAAAAGATCCTTGGTGTTGATGTAGGCGTTAGCTATCCTTTAGTCGCTTCGGTTTTCGGCGATCGTGACCGATTCATAATCAAGGGCGGCGAAATTGAGAAATTCAGAAAAAGCGTGGAAGCTCGCAGACGTTCAATGCTCGAGCAAACAAAATACTGTGGTGACGGAAGAATTGGTCACGGCAGAAAAAAACGCACTGAGCCTGCCCTAAATATAGGCGACAAGATAGCAAGATTTCGTGATACAACAAACCACAAATACAGCAGAGCTTTGATAGAATATGCTGTAAAAAAGGGTTGCGGAACTATCCAAATGGAAAAGCTGACGGGTATTACATCTAAATCTGATCGTTTTCTAAAAGACTGGACTTATTATGACCTCCAGACAAAGATAGAAAACAAGGCAAAAGAAGTAGGGATAAATGTCGTCTATATCGCCCCTAAATATACAAGTCAGAGATGTAGCAAATGCGGATATATCCACAAGGATAACAGACCAAATCAGGCAAAATTTAGATGTCTTAAATGCGATTTTGAAAGTAATGCCGATTATAATGCAAGTCAGAATATCGGAATTAAAAACATTGATAAAATAATAGAAAAAGATTTGAAAAAGCAAAAAAGCGAAGTCCAAGTGAATGAAAACAAGTAGAAGGTTCACACAATTTCAGGGCGACTCGGCGTCCTAAAATCGAGAAAGTGTACATAAGTTTTTAACAAAATACGGTAAATACTCTCGGTAAGGTTTTAACGTGCACATAATAATCCGTGCAACAGGGTTACACTTTTGTTCAATTTTGCAGTTGCAACTTACGCATAGGTGTAAAATACGAGGTTTTGTAGATTATTTCAGCTGAATCATAAAAAGGTTGCAACTTACGCATAGGTGCAAAATACGAGGTAAGTTACGTGATTGTCCTGACAATAGCGGATGTTGCAACTTACGCATAGGTGTAAAATACGAGGCTATTCCTCAGTTTCCGAAGCTTCAACGTCTATGGTTGCAACTTACGCATAGGTGTAAAATACGAAGCACTCAATTTGCATTGTGATACGATATTGAATTACAATCACATATTTGTAAAACAACAAAAGGGCTGTCCACACAGCCCTTTTGTTCTTATCTAACCTATGCCAAGCCCCTTACCCCTTGGGCTTTTTCATAGTAAGCGAAATACGCTTTTTCTTCAGATCAACGTTAAGTACCCAAACCTTAACTACCTCCCCGACCTTTACGACCTCAAGAGGGTGCTTTATATATCTGTCGCACATCTGAGAAATATGTACAAGTCCGTCCTCATGAACGCCAATATCAACGAACGCTCCGAAGTCTATAACGTTTCTCACTGTACCCATAAGCTCCATGCCCGGCTTCAAGTCTTTAAGCTCCATGATGTCGCCACTTCTCATAAGCGGTGGAGGCAACTCGTCACGAGGGTCACGGCCCGGCTTTTCAAGCTCCCCTACTATGTCCTTTAACGTCGGAGCACCAATGCCGATATCTGCGGCAAGCTTCTTCATGCCCATTGCATTGACTTTTTCAGCTATCTGCTTTACGTCGCCCATGTCCGCAAGGCTCAGCCCGCACCTGTCAATAAGCGCCTGCGCTGCCTTGTATGACTCAGGGTGAACAGCGGTGTTATCCAGCGGATTTTTTCCGCCACGCACTCTCAAAAAGCCTGCGCACTGCTCAAAAGCCTTTGCACCAAGCTTCGGAACTTTCATAAGCTGCTTTCTTTCGGTGAAAGCTCCGTTTTCCTCACGGTAAGAAACAATATTCTTTGCAACTGTCATATTTATGCCCGATATGTATGACAACAATGAGTATGAAGCCGTATTAAGGTCAACGCCTACTGAGTTTACGCAGTCCTCAACAACGCCCTTTAAAGCCTCGTCCATTCTCGCCTTTGGCATATCATGCTGATACTGTCCAACACCTATTGCCTTTGGGTCTATCTTTACAAGCTCTGCAAGAGGGTCCTGCAAACGGCGTGCTATTGATACTGCTGAACGCAGTGAAACGTCATATTCAGGGAACTCCTCAGCCGCAAGCTTTGAAGCGGAGTAAACGGAAGCGCCAGCCTCAGACACCACCATGTAAGAAACTTTCTGCGGAATTTCTTTGATAAGCTCGGCTGTGAACTGCTCCGTTTCTCTTGAAGCTGTGCCATTGCCTATGGAGATAGTCGTAACACCATATTTCTTTATAAAGCCCGTCAGAATACGCTTAGCACGCTCTGTATCCTTCTTTGGCGGAGTAATGTAGATTATCGCAGTGTCAAGCACCTTGCCCGTAGCGTCCACTACAGCGGTCTTACAACCGTGAGCATATCCGGGGTCAAGACCAAGGGTAACAGTGTCTTTAACAGGCGGCTGCATAAGAAGCTGTCTGAGGTTTGAAGAGAACACCTTTATTGCCCCCTCCTGAGCGTTTGCCGAAAGCTCCGCCCTTATCTCACGCTCTATGGACGGATAAATAAGTCTTTTATAGCCGTCCTCACAAGCAGCCGTAACAAGCTGTCCGCACTCTGACTTGTTTTTCACATATTTTGAAATGCAGGCTCTCTCACCTGCGCCCTCCGGGACATTCACTGATACTTTCAGAACGCCCTCTTTTTCGCCTCTGTCCAAAGCCAAAACTCTGTGACCTGCTATCTTTCCCACAGCCTCGGCATAGTCGTAATAATTCTCATACACCGACTCGGCATTCTCGTCAGACGCTTTTGAGCTTATCACGCCTATCTGTGAAAACAGCGTTCTTATGTACTTTCTAAGATCAGCGTCGTCAGAGATATCCTCTGCGATTATGTCCATTGCACCCTGCAAAGCTTCGTCCGCAGACTTTACGCCCTTTTCCTCGTTGATAAATTTTGACCCCTCGACCTGCGGGTCGCATTTCTTATCCTGGGTCAGGATAAGCTCAGCAAGCGGCTCAAGCCCCTTTTCTCTTGCCACCGAAGCCCTTGTTTTACGCTTCGGCTTGAAAGGTCTGTAGATATCCTCCACCTCCACAAGGGTCTTTGCATTTTCGATAGCAGACATTATCTCGTCTGTCATTTTCTCCTGCTCAGTGATAGAAGAGATTATCTCGCCTTTACGTTTTTCGAGATTTCTCAGGTAAGTGAGCCTGTCAGCGATCTCTCTAAGCACCTGATCGTCCAACGAGCCTGTCAGCTCTTTTCTGTATCGTGCAATAAACGGTATAGTTTTATCGTCATCAAGGAGTGCAACAGTGTTGTCTATCTGCTCCTGTCTGAGCTTAAATTCTTCCGCAAGGGTCTTGTTAATATCCATGTTTTTACCAATCCTTTTTATTACTTTTTGCGTATTATCATATATAATATTATAGCACATTTTCGATAAAAACGCAACGAAAATGCGGTCGAAAACTGTAACAAAGATATTATATAATACATATAGGATCAATCAGAAAATTAATAAAAGCAGGCAAAAATGCACTTGAAAAAAGGGCATAGATATGATATCATATAAGAATAAAACAGTATTCAGGAGTGTTTATATGCTAAATCAGTTTTCAAGAACCGAGCTTTTATTCGGCAAAGAAGCAATGGAAAAGCTCAGCAACAGCAGGGTTGCGATTTTCGGCATAGGCGGTGTAGGCGGATATGCCGTTGAAGCCCTTGCACGAAGCGGTGTAGGCGAGCTTGACCTTATAGATGATGACAAAGTGTGTCTGACCAACATCAATCGTCAGATAATTGCCACAAGAAAAACAGTAGGAAAATACAAAGTAGACGTGGCGGAGGAGCGTGTTCACGACATCTGCCCTGACATAAAGGTAAACACATACAAGTGTTTTTATATGCCTGACACAGCGGATCAGTTTGATTTTACTCAGTATGATTACATTATCGACGCCATTGACACTGTTACAGGCAAGCTGGAGATAATAAAGCGAGCAGACGTCGCAGGAGTACCTGTTATATCCTCAATGGGTGCAGGCAACAAGCTTGACCCTACAGCATTCCGTGTGGCGGACATTTATCAGACAAAGGTCTGCCCACTTGCGAAAGTCATGCGACGAGAGCTTAAAAAGGCTGGTATAAAGTCGCTTAAAGTTGTTTACTCAGAGGAACAGCCTATCAGACCGATAGAAGATATGGCTATTTCATGCCGTCAGGACTGCATTTGTCCACCTGGTACGGCAAGAAAATGCACAGTGCGCCGTGATATTCCAGGTTCAACAGCATTTGTTCCGTCAGTGGTGGGACTTATCGTGGCAGGCGAAGTTATTAAAGATCTTGCAAAGAAATAATACAAACAAAGGACGAACCATTGATCAGCTGTGGTATAATGGTTTTGTAAATCAATCGGGTATACAGCCCGACAAATCGTAATTTAGTGGAGGAGTACAAAAAAATGGATAAAAGTGAAATTATTAAAAAGGTTGCACCATGTTCTTTAATGTGCCACACTTGTTCGGCATATAATGATGGGATAATTTGTGCGTCGGCTAAAACATTATTAAAATATTTAGAGGGCATAAAAGAATTTTATGAGGTACATATGCCCGACGCCGTAGAAAGCTATAACAACTTTGAGGGAGTACTTAGCATATATGCGGGTGCTTCTTGTTCAGGTTGCCGCAGCACAGAACATAATGGATGCAGCATCGAAGGGTGTTTTTTGCTTGAGTGCACAAAGAACCATGGCGTTGATTTTTGTGGAGAGTGCAATGAGTTTCCGTGCAAAAAAACGCAGGGAATTTTTGAAGAAATAGTATACAGGCAGTGGCTGGAGGGTAATCAACAAATTAGAGAATATGGTATAGAGGCATTTTGGAAAAATAATTCCGAAAATCCGCATTACAGACCATATAAAAAATGATTTAAATTCCAATTTGTCGAGCAGATCACTTATCGCAGCACTCATAACGGGTGCTGTGATTTTTTTAGACAAAAAGTGCTTCCGCACACTTACATTAACGTAAGCATACGAAAGCACTGTTTCCATACATTACATTTACAAACTGCAATACTAAATCATATAAACAAAAAAGAGCCATAGCAAAAGCTACAGCTCTCTGGCTCCCCCTGTTGGACTCGAACCAACGACCCTTCGGTTAACAGCCGAATGCTC